>Ga0209208_10007287_pt1 | contig 15028 bp, 15 predicted proteins | sample S1TSphfallax_3_FD_187694 | JGI IMG/M metagenome (GOLD analysis project Ga0209208, IMG submission 187694) | Host-associated microbial communities from peat moss isolated from Minnesota, USA - S1T2_Fd - Sphagnum fallax MG (SPAdes) (version 2) | ecosystem: Host-associated > Plants > Peat moss >...
TCTACGACCACAGCGCATTGAATCACACTCTCTTAAGACGCCATTGTTGTGCGCAACAGACTCCAAATCGCATCATGAAAACACTTTGGAGGATCATTTCACAAATAAATTGCAGAAGAAAGCTGCAGAGGTATGTTACAAAAACAAAACCGGCGCTTGCATCGCTTACAAAAACCTAACCGTTCTCTTGTCACCCGCTGCTTCAACCGGCCCCCCGTTTCCCCCACCCCTCAAAACTTCCGTCATAGACAGATAGACAGACGGACGTAGTGAATTTATATATAGGATTGGAATTAAATATAATTAAGTTAATCACCAAACAATTAAGAAATCTAAAAGGTAGGGTGTGTTGGTTGTCATTTTTAAAACATGGTGTTTGAAAAGAACTTGTGATACATCTTTGGGTACACTTACAACCAATTAGATCACAATATTTGGATGGGAGACAAGGAAAATATGCCTTTTGTAAGGAAGATGATCCAATGGCAAAAAAATTTCTAAGGTAAAACTTGTTCTTCTTATGAACAAACATTTTGCAACCTACTAATGAACATTAAGTTTCGGACAAATGGAAAATATCTAACCCTTGAAAAAATTTAATGAAGTTTAAAAATGTTCATTTCTTTATGTAAAAACATTCATCTTCCATCAACAAAGGAAATCATTACCACAAAGAAGGCAAGAAAATTTACAATCATGAACAAAACCTTATTAATTTAGTCTTAATTTTTTTTTGTTATGCCATGTTTATAACATCTTAGATTTGGCATTCCTAGTTTTGCATGATAATATTTTTCCTTACTTTTTTGGCTTATCAATCATTGAGTGCAATTGGTGGTGCACATCCATGTTGGTTTTCTTCATCATCACCTTCAATGAAATTTCTTCCTTTTGTCTATTTTGATGTGAATTTTGTCTTTTTCCTCCTCTTCTTTTCATGGTTTGCTTGGTGCATTTTGTAAGTGATAGTGAAAAGTTTTGTTGGCATTCAACCTTGTTTTGTTGCATTTTGCAAGTGATCATGCCCATCATGGTTTTCTAGTTCTTGGTCCTCAAATCCTTTTTGTTGTGTTCCTAGCACTTGAATGTCTCCCCCCTTTTGGTTGTTGTGGTCTTTTAATTGTAGGTCTTCAAATTGTCTTTGTCATGTTCCTAATGTTGGAATGCTTCTCACTTTCTAATCATTGTTGTCTTCTAGTCTTGGATCTTCATATCATTTCCATCATGTTTTTGATGTTCGAATGCTTCCGCTTTCTAATTCTTTTGGTCTTTTAGGTCTTGGGTATTAGATCGTTTTCATGTTTTTTCTAGTGCTTGTTTAGGGTTTTAGATTATTTTCATCTTGTTTTTAATGGCCATCTTGAGTCTTTTAGATCATTTTTGTCTTGTTTCTAGTGTTCATTTCAAGTTTTCAAATCATTTTTGACCTATTTTTCATGTTTAAACATTGTTTCATATGTACCACCTTTCTTTCCCAATTTTCATCATCTTTTAATCATAGGTCTTCATATCATTTTTGTTGTGTTTGTTCAAGCATCTCCCCATTTCAATCATTATGGTCTTTTGGTCCTAGGTCCTTAAATCATTTTTTTCATGTTTTGAATATTCGAACACATCTTTTTTTCCTTTTTTGAATTGTTTTGATTTTTTGGTCCTTCTTTTTTTCAAGTTCTTGTTTTGTTTTTCTTTGTGTTTTTTTAAATTTTTGGTTGATTGCCATCTTATTCTTTTTATTTATGGAAAACCTTACCCCCAACTTCCATTTGTCATGGATTGATCACTTGTAGTTTTGTTGCAACGTGTCCCTTTAATAACATTCAAACCTTTGCCCTTGCCCTTGCTATCTTTTACTTTTAATGTAAACCCAAGGTTGATATTTTTATACTTTAAAAGGTGGGTTTTGATATTAACAACAAATTTTTTATGAAACATGTTTCCCACCTTTCACATTATATTTGAAGAATAAACAAAATTGAAATTTGCTCTTGCATGTTTGTTTACCAACCTTTGGGTTGGTATTTCAAAGGTGGTGAGAAATTGGGCAAGTAACTTACCCTTCTTGTATTCCTTCTCCTTCCTTTTTTGTTGTTTGATTTTTTTTATTGCCTCCTTATCTATAATTTTTTTATGCCAAAAATTTAAAGTGATTATTAGATGCCATTATGCGATTGGCTATAGTCTATTAATGGTTTTTTTCCCCCTTCTTTTACATGTAGACAAACATAGCAAGGAAAATAATTTGACAATACACACATGCACTTGGGTTGCATTGGCATACTCCTAGACTTTTAACATTTTATGTGCAAGTGGTAGAATCTAGGTCTATTAAAAGGAATAGGTCCAAGCACTAGAAGAAAAACCCCATTTTTTTGACTTGTCTTAGGTGACTAAAAATGTCTTTTAATTGCTTAAAACAAGGAAAAAAATGGGGTTTTTCTTCTAGTGATGTTTTGTTGTAGTATTAGTAAGACTTTTAGGCATTTTCATATAGTGCATCAAAATTTGATGTTATTAGTCAACACAATGAAATTATGTTTCAACATCATTTTGTATATTAGTTATTATGTTACCATGCACGACCTTGCGTTGCAATGTTTGATGTAATTTTCTTTGATCCTTTCACCCTTGAATATGTAAAATCCAAGTAGGAAGCCCGCTTTTACATTTATAATATAATTTATTATTAACCAATCCTTAGATTTAAGAATGGTGTTGTAAACTTGTTGTGAACCCCTTTTTGCTAAAACCTTCACTTTGGAGTAGCACCTTGTTTGAATCCTTGTTTCATTGAATTTTGGATGTGATTAGCATCATACTTATGTTGATTGTATAATGCTTGAAAATTTTGGTTAAAAAAGTACATGATTAACTTGTTAAACCTTGTGCCTTATAGATTTCAAGTCCTTTTGCAAGTCAAATACTTAGCTTTGGATGTCAATGCTTAAACTAATACCACCAACTATGTTTAATCAACCCATTTTTGAAAGGGGTAGATTTGGTTTGAGTAAGTTCTAACACTTTTGTTTTGAACTATTGTAGGGTAATGGAATATCGAAATTCTTACATACCCAAAATCCAAGCCACAAGTGTTTTATCTTCCTTGTTTGTTAACACATTTGATGGGTCTATCTTCTTTGACCTTGTCTTGTCATTCAAGTGATTTGAAAGAATGATTAGTAGTATGTGCCAAAACTTGCTTGTTTTCTTTAAATGGGTCTGACTTATTTCCATTGCATCCATTATTTCTTCCAATGCCTTAGTTATCCATCTTCCTCACTAGGTTATAATACAAACCCTATTTTGTCTTGTTAATTTGTTTACTTGTGTTACACTTGTAGGCAATATATTATGTATCATGTTAGCCCTTTGCTTCCTACCTCCTATCTTCAACAAGTAGGTGGACTTTCATCTTAGCTTACATGAGATTTGCACTTTAATTGCTTATACACATTCCAATAATCTTAAAAGTTTGTTGACCCTATTTTGTAGGGCATGGATATTCTGTTAAAAATCATTATAAAATATAATAGCTTCAAGGGATTTTGCCCCCTATCAACTAGGTGAGACGATTCATCTTAATTTGGTTGTAAAAAATTCACATTCAATATTTTGACATTTTGTTTTTTTTGCCACTTCTTCAAATGTGCACCCATCCCAACTAACTTTGTCACCAATCCATAACCACAAAACTAAATATGAAAATATTTTTTCCAAAAATGGTTATGGCACCCATCATATGCAAAAAATTATGTAATTTTTTCAAAATGTGACAATGTGATTGAAAACATTCAAATAAACATGCCATGCAAAATCTTTTTTTTCAGTTTGAAATTTTGCACAAATATCAAAAGTAAATATGAAAAAAGAATATTTGGTCACTTGTTTTTTGAAAAAAAAATCATTAGATTTGCAAAAAATTAAGAATCATGTTGTGACATTTATTTATTGGTTTTGGTTTGGTAACAAAATTTTAAATGTTTAAATAGGTTCCTAGAACATGTCACATTTAATGTGACATCCGTTTCGGTTTCCTCTTAACTAATGTGATGTTAAAAATAAAAATCATTAATATTTTTCTTTTACAACAACATGATGCACATTAGAATATATTTATTTTTAATTTTTCCCCTAACTATGATCAATTTATCATAAATATCAATTGTTAATATTATATTAATAACATGATCATTATGTATAACACACCTTGTTAGGTTTGGATATTTTAGAAGTGCATGACTTTGTTGAAATTGGTGTAGGAGAAATTAATTCATAGAATCTTTGGAAATCTTCTCACATTAAATCAACATTTATAGTTGATGTGTAAGATGTAGGAATGAAATGCATGCTACAACAAATTGACACATGCAAAAATCTATTATAACCATAAGTAATTGACTTTTTGCTATTCTTGGGACTACAGATTTCTGGATCTAGTGGTACGAAAGAACTAAGTGTAATTTTGTTTGTAGAGTTCGTTTACATAATATTTTCCTCTTTCTTTGTCTCTTGCTTGTGTTTTGTGATCTTGTAAACTCATTTCTACATTGACATCCTTTGAGCTAGCTTCTACATTCACGCTTCATTCCCTATTTTTGAAATTAAATATACCTGAATCTCATTTATTTTAGATCCAAACAATTTTACACCAGGACTTGAAAATTTTAAAAATCATCCTCAACAGATTTTGGTGATGAGTTGTTTTTTGAAAGTTTACTTAAAACATCGAAAAAATTTGAGTGCTAATTCAATTGTGTTTTTGTTTGTTGATTAATTTGGAGCTTGAGATGCATTCTTTTGGTGAGAATTCAATGCACTCAAAATTGTGAAACTTGCATGCTCTTTAAAACAATCATAAATGTACTCTTTTTTGGGACCCAAAGTTGTTGCTTTGGATATTCATTCACCTTTAAGGCATGTTTGTGTATTCAAAGCTTGTTTGGAGCCTTGGAGTGCAAATCCCTTTTGATTGCATTAAAACCACACCAAGGCCATGACTGTTTGTGCTAACTTACACCCATCACCAAACATTTTGTTTTTTGAATTGGGGTGGAGTGGTGACCAAGTCACATTGTTTTCTTGCCAGCATTTTGTTTTTCTCAATGGAGCAAAATCTTCGGTCATTAGGTAAATATTGGATGTTAGTGGGGGGGATATCTTCAATCAATAACCAAATGTTGGTTGTCCTATTGGCCCGATTGATCACTAGTTGTTCTTTGATGATGGGGCTTGCCCACCCTAGCACATTAATCTAAAAATCTATAATAATTAATAACCTAAACTTCTAATGCATATTTAAGTACCATGTTTATTTAAGAAATATTTACCTATCACGAAGGTAGCCATGTTAAATTGAAAGGAAATAACATATCTTGGGGTTAGTAGTCTTGAATCTTAGGTTAAAGATATATATCATGGTGATAGTTTTAAGTCTTTAAGGGGATAATTTAAAACATATTTATTGTAGATGTAGTGTGTTAAATCCCAGAAAATATAACATTGGTTATATAACACAAAAAATTAAGGCATTTAAGTGTAGGGTAAAGGGATAGGACGGGGAATTTACATGGTGTAAAAACTGATATTAATTTAATAATAATAAAATTACCTCGATGGGTACCCACCAAATAATTAGGTATCACGAGGGGAAAGAAAAAACCTGAGGAGCTTTTTGAAAAATGAAATGCTTGCCTTCACAAGGTGATTTAGGGTTTAAGGAGTTTTTATGGGTTTTTTTTGAAAGAAGTTAATCTTCTTCTTCATTTAAAAAAAAAGGAGCTTAAGTGTGTTTGTGATTTTCTTAAGTGTTTCATGTTTCCTCGAGCTTTCATGTTCAAAACAAGTTGAGTTTTCTGAAATTAATGCAATTCAAGTTTTGTTTAAAAATTTCATGCTCAAGAAACAAGACATTATTGAAGTCAAGATTGAAGCTTGATTTAAAGTTTCATTTAATTTAATTTAATTTAATTTTTTGAAAGGCACCTCTTCAAGCTCCTAATATAATTGATTTCATATTTGAAATAATTTTTTTTTCTTGGAATAAAATTGTAAGTTATTTATTTATTTATTTATTTTTGTAGTTTTCCATTTTGATATTTTGGATGTTGAAAGTGGAACCATAGGTTAGCTGAAACCAAATATTATTTAATTGAGAATCAAAATTGGTCTAGCTTGAAAATAAATAAAATAAAAAACCCTATTCTCAAAGGCCCTTGTATGAAGGTCCTAATTCAGGGCCAAGGAACCTGGCTACCCGCCTCACGCCGGGCAGCTCAGGAATGCCCGTGGAGACAGAACTTAGCAGAGTTATGCATCTCGTGTCAAGGTGTCCAGCTTTGGACTTGTGACTAGGTCTCTCCTGGTTCGTTATTAGGTTCGGAAGGTGGGCGACTGTGGTTCGGAGTGAGGTCCCCACTAAAAGAGGATTAGGTGGAACGTCAAACTGCAGTTACCACGTATGGAGCCACGTCCGGTTTGAGGTTCGGAAAGGGCTACTAAGGACAGGTTTGGACTTAGGTTCGGGGAGGCTGAAGGATCAGCCGTGAGGGGCCAGGCGAGTCTGGTGGGAGAAGGAAGGTGTGTGATTAGGTTCGGGTTAGGTCTGGAAGAAGTTCGGAAGGATGCTTGGAGGTGGAGAATCCATGGCGATGGGGGAAGAGTGGAGAGAGGGCAGAGAAGAGAGAAGCACAAGAGGTAGAGAAGAAACGGAGTGGAGAAGGCTTAAAGGGGGATCGGGCTGGGGGCGGCTGTAGGGGCGCACATGGAGGAGGAGAGATGGTGCGGATGGGACAAGAATGGCAAGGAAGCAGTGCGAGAAGACGGAGCCTGGAAAGTGCTATGAAGGAATCGCAGGCGCGCACCAAAGTGGTGCTCCGGCATCTGCCTCCTTCTTTGACTTCCTCGGTTTTACACGAACAGATTTTATCCAAGTATGCTGGGACTATCAACTGGTTTGCTTTCCACCCCGGAAAATCTAGGTGAGCCTGGTTATTCCCATTTCTCTTGCGTTGTTTGGCCGTTGAATTGTTTCCTGTCTAGGGTTTTCTGGTTTTTGTTACGCCCTTTCTCGTGAAATCTTTGACCTTTCACTACCCTCTTCATGATCATTCACTGCACGCCCATCTGTCTTTTGTTTCTCGGCGGCAGATTTTCAGCTTGAAATGGTTATTTCCAAGTGTAGTGAGGCTATAGAATGAACACGAAGTTTTGTTTTGTGAGTAAAAACATCAGGGAAATCTTTCACGGATTTCGCTGCACACATCCAAACACATTCATACTTGGTAGAAGAGTGTGCAGTATTTAGTTTCATCACTAGCAAAGTGCTGTCTCTGCTGCTTTTCATTCTCCTTGGACCTTTCCTCCATGCTTTTCACATGGACAAATAATTACAAGGAGCAATGTTGTGGCAGTGTCATCAATTTGCAAGTGTGTCATAGCAGAAAATGACATACTGCAGACATACTGCAGAGCTTTTAAACAGTGTATCAAATGATAAAACAAAAGCACCTTGAGAATCTGCAATAGTGTTGCCCAGATTTGACCTAGATTATGCAGCAGTTGTGGTTCACTTTTCCTGTATGGTGTAGTAGGTGTAATTCTTGTGTATGATGGCTTGGTGTTCTTCATGGTCTCTCTTCAAGTTTTTGCATCTTCAATGTTTAGCTTTACTCCGTATTTTCAACAGTTGCTCAGCAAGGAAACTCATGTGTATGCATAGAAAGCTGTATAACATAGAAAGGACCACTCAGTCTCTCCTGTCCCCTTATGTACTGATCTCTCTCTCTCTCTCTCTCACACACACACACACATCTCTCTCTGTGTGGTTAGGGTTCTGGAGAGACTGTTGATATTGGACATCTGTCTTCTCAAGTTGTGTGTTGACTAATTTGGTGTTTCACATAGACCTCTGTCTGTTCATGGATTTTTACAGAATGGGTTGGGAATATTGAAAGCTAGGGATAGATAGTATGTATGTTGTTTGTGTTCAAGTAGCACTCATTCTGTAGTGCATGCAAAGTGTCATTGCAATCTAGTAGATATGTTTTCTGTTTGAGTAGCAGCATGGATGCCTTTGAAAGATACATGTGAATAGAAAAATGTTTGAATCCCTTGATCTAGTGATCCAGGTGTTTCATATGGATCTTGTGCCATCCTTGACTGGAGTTGCAGTATACTCTCTTAGATGCTTAATAATGCAGTTTTTCCTCTCTGTGTATGGAAATGCTTCTGCAGCCATAAGCGTCAGGTGCATTCACGGGCATACATCAACTTCAAGAAACCAGAGGATGTTATTGACTTCTATGAGGTTTTCAATGGCCATATCTTTGTCAATGAGAAGGGTGCGTTTTCAGGTTCTTCTTTTCAATGCTTATGCAGTGGACCTGCAGTTAGAAGATCAGATGAACATTCTCTACTCAGAAGTGCATACAATTTGCTTGTAAAACTGGCTCAAGTAAAGTCTGACCGAGGAGACCTTTTTTTGTCAGCAGGGGCTCAGTACAAGGCACTGGTGGAGTATGCTCCCCATCAGCGGGTGCCAAAGCCTCGGTCGAAGAAGGATGTCAGGGAGGGTACTATCACAAAAGGCAAGGTCCAAATGGAGCCTTGGTTTTTGTTTTCTGACATGTTGGGCTTCAGCCTCATTTTTAGAGATGTAGTGAGAGGAGTAAATCCTGGCAAGTGTCCAGTATGCAAAAAATCTTGAACTGGATAATGTGTTGACTGATGCTGATGTAACAGTTCATTTCCCAATATCGTTCTGTCCTGCTGATAAGATATAAATCACCACAGATCCAGACTATTTGGCGTTTTTGGAGCTGCTAGAAAAACCAATGGAGCATCTTCCCAGTGCAGAAGTCCAGCTGGAGCGTAAAGAAGCTGAAAAGGCTGCTGCTTTAGGTGCGTCTGTTTCATGATGGTACTAATTGCCTGCATAATTAGTCACACTTTGAGGATTTTTCCTTGCTGGGTATCTGTGTGATTTTGTGTTGGTTGTCCCTGGCATTTGCAATTATTCCCGATGAATTGAGGTTAGGTTGTTTTCTGCTTGCTAGTCCAGTATTGCCTCCACCTTGGTTGAATTGTAGGGGTGTAGTGAGGGTTGACTCAAGGAGAGCATAGCAGCTTGTCACTGCTTTTTGTGATGAAGGTGATGGTCTGACACTTTATGAGTGACTCTCATAAGGTTATGGTTTTTTTCGATTGTTGTTTTACCTTCAAAGTGTCATGCTGAAGTTTATTTTGCAATCTCATATATTGGTCATAGTGATGGCTGACTCTAGGAATCTCACAACACGCTCCTATGCAAGGACATGTTGATGTCCTGACCTACTGCCACTTCTGGATTTATCTACAGCTTCAGGGGCAGCTAAAGACTCTGTAATTGTCACCCCATTGATGGAGTTTGTAAGACAGCGAAGGGCTGCCAGATTCTCACCTCAGGTTTCCTTCTTTACAATCTCTTTACATGTTGATGATTCTTTGGGAGCCTAGAAACAGAGGTTTCCCCAGACATTTGGTGTTTGCTTCACTTGCTCTTATGTTGCCTTCTTTACAGGGATTGAGTCAGCTGTCCATTAGCATGTCCTCTCCACCGTTTTCCCTGGCCTATCTTTTGGGAATAGGATGATGGCATTGCCCATTTGCTATGCTTATTTACTTCTCAATCAGCAGGCAAACTGTAGGAATAATGGACTAGCACATAATATTTTGCAGCTGTCTTATTGGCTATAGCTTCAAGCATTATCAGCAATTAACACCCACATATATAGGCTGATCATTTTTGTGTTGATTGGTAACCAACATCATGAGTGTCTTGTTGTTGTTACAGAGATGGAACAGAAACACCAGGCAGATTTTTGTATAATTGTTTGCCTGAAATTTTGAGCAGATTATTGTGTACTTATCTACTCCCTTACTGGGGAGCTGATGAAGTCAGCAAGAAATAATGGCAACTGGTCACTGCCATTCATGATGAAGGTTTTCGTCTGGTGCTTTACAAGTGATGCTTGTAAAGTTATGACTGTGCTCTTTCTTGTCATGTTCGTTTTGGTTTTGCTGGAACTGACACAACAGTTATAGTTTTCTCTGCAATTTCACAGATTAGATCAACTTTAGGATGGGACTGGGCCTCCTCCTGTGTGTGTAGGGCATTATCCTAACATCTAGGTCAATGAGATGGAACTGGGAAGAAAGAATCATTTAACACTTGTAGCTTGAGGACTTGGAATAGAATCTGCTGCATTATGGAATGACAAGCTGCATATGAACTGTGAAAACAGAGGGGTGCATCGGCAACTACCAAGATAGCTGCCCGAGCCAGCAATTTGGGATCTGGAACTTATAACCTCTCTTCTCAGAGACGAAGCTCAGAAAGAAGCAGACCTGGCACTCCAACTGTAAGTACCATCTTGTGCAATCTGAATCATGTTTGAATTCAATGATGTCACACAAGGGCTTTTTCCACAGCATCTTTATGACTGTACCAAGTAATTGGTTGGTCATACTCGAGCTGGATGCTTCTTCGTTTGGAGCACTACTGCATGCTCATAGCTAGTTTTTACCTGGGGATATTGAGTTACTTGACCTCCTTTGTTATATAGGTTCCATCTGCATGATTTCTGAGGAGATTGGATAAATACTGTTGAGAGGTCTTTTATCTGTGCAGTATATATCAGAAAATATGGTCCCTCTAAAGGAGGTGTCTCATGGTGCAAATCCCCGAAGAGAAGAGCAGCAACGTAGAGAAAAGGAGATCCTGGTTGATAGGAAGAAACGGGACACCAGTGAAGGCAGAGAGAAGAAGCCTTCACGGGACTCTGCTGCTAGTGCACCCTCATCTTTCAGGGGCAATACTGGAAATCCACACATTGATCCTTTCAAGGAGCATGTCATCTTATTGAAGGATTCCTCAGAAACACCGACTGGTATGTAACTGTAGTATTGTCTGATTCTATCCATGCTTCAGTAGGTGCATGTAAGGATGGGCTCATCCCCAAAAGCATTCCATTGTACTTCATTTCTATTGTATACTCCTGGAGGTGTCAAAACCTCCAGGAACAGTATTGAGCAGTCAGAATTCTTGGGACATGGCCAGCCATTTGATCTCTTCATCTGCTTTCCTTGCAGGTTCAGATGGTGCACCATTGCCTGGTCTAGTAGCTGATGTGGAGCAACCTGGGATTGGAGGGCTATTGCTTGGGAAGGGTTTGTCTTTGGTTCCCAATTCAGGTGACATAGCTATAACTGGTGGAGATGCAAAAGAAGCAAGCAAGCGGGAATCCAAGCGGAAGCAAGTGTTGAGTGCTAAAGATAAGGATAAAGAATATTCAACAGTAAGTGCCACAAATTTGCAGTTTTGTGCCACAGTGTGTACCTTGACTGGTTTTGCTCACTTGTGAATCTTTTGTTTTTTGGTCAGTGTTTGTTATTACTGGCATTACTGAGGCATGCTAATGTACTGGATGTGTTTCTTCTTAGGGGGAATTCACAAGCATCCTTGCCCTTGATTAGCACCTTTGACTAAGCAAAGTATTTGTTCATTAGTTTCTTTTGCAGTTCTTAAGAACTTGTTGCATGGTATGCAATATCCAGGACATTGGACAAGTGAGTATTGCTCAGTTGAGTGACAATTCAAGTGGGGGATTTGCTCTAAATCAACAGATCCGCACCCCGGCAGCTGCCAAAGGGACATCAAGCAGTATGCAGCCACAGCATACAGTGGCTTATCGGGCTACATCAGCAGGAAGCACAGCCACTGCCAGTTCTACACCACCCAAACATGGCCATCACAGGGAGTCAGGGAAGTCCTCTCCTCGAGCAGGCTCATCAGTTAAGGACCATGCACAGGTTGCTTCATCTCAGCATGGTGTCACTACAACACAAATCCCCACAGAACCAAAGGGAATATCCCAGCCTCTGTTGGAGAGAGGTGGAAAACGGCCACCACGTCCACAATCTATTCGACTGGCTGGCAAAGATCAGACTGTCTCTCTTGTACTGCCTCTATCTTCTGCTTCAGAGGTGGAATCTGGTGCATCTCAGAACAATAACAGCAGTCGCTCAGTAGATGCCAAAGAGAAGGGTAGCAACATTGCTGCAAGTGATGGAGGTTTATCTGCTTCCATGTCTGACCGCCAGGATGCAAGGCGCTTGAGGAACAAAGATAGGCCTGATCGGCCTGTATGGACCCCACGACGTCGTTCTGAGACTGTTGCTGTTGGTTCAGAAGTGTCATCTGGTAATTCCTCTGCGGTAGTCCCCTCACCAATATCTGTGGTATCACCAGAGGCTTCACAAGCAAATTTGCATTCAGGAACTGAAACTGTTTCCAGGGCAGAGAAGGAAGAGCTAGTGAATGATCAAAAGCATGGTGGGAAATCAGGATCTGATGGACGAGGTTCAGAGTCTCAGCAAGGCTCAGGTGATGTTTCAAGATGAACTTTTCAAGATGATGTTTTGGCATTGGATGCTTAGGTAGAGTTTGGTGTTGATAAGAGTATCTTACTCTTAATACATCAGCACATAGGGATGTCTCTGAAAGGTTTATTTTTATGGCTGAATCTTGGTTTGAAAATGGATAAGGTACACAAGCCCTTTCTTTTCCTTGATTATGTCTAAAAGGAAGAGACAATAAGGTTGTTTGATGAACTGCTGAACAAATTCTATGTTGACATGGCAGGTGTTGGCAGTGGAGTTTATGGAAAAGCACGATATGTAGAGATGGGCAGTCGAAGTTCTCGCGGAGGGCGAGGAGGGCCACCCACAGGAGCAATGCCAACAGCACAGGATCTACAGCAAAGTCAAGGAGATCTGAAAAGTGACACTGCAGGCACTGATGGAAACTTGCACAGTGGGAGACAAAGCAAGGAAGACGAGGAGCCTGATGCTTTGCTCCCACAGCCTTCAGTAACAGAGGATAGAAAGAAGCAAGAGGGCTCCTACTGGCATGAGCAAGGTATTCATCTCTTAAATTATAATTTACCTCCTGTGGTTGGCACAAGTTGAAAGACAATGTGGAGTGAGACAGGAGTGGGTTTTTTGATTGGAGGTATGAACAAATGGACAATTATATGGGGCAAGATCTTTAATATTCTGTTGGCATGCTGTGCAAATAAACACACGTTGGAGACTTAACAGCAGGTTTCTTGGGGGCCAGGTGGTGGTCATAGACAGGGGGGCCGTCATGAGCGAAATGGACAAGCTCCTAAAGAGGGGGCATTAGCAATTAGTGGAGCAGAGCTTGCAACTAAACCATCCAAAAGAGGGAGAGCTCCTCCAGTGTTGGGAGCGAATGAGGTATGTCAATGATGCATCCTCTGCTCTCATCCTTTTCTGGTGAAGGCCCTCAAATGTGAGTTAGGAGCTGCCTGGATTCCAACTTGCCTGACTTCATCTGACCACATGAATTTGTTGCAGAAGCAAGTATGGGTTGCTGTTCAAAAGACAGTGACAGGTTCATAATGGTGAAATCGACATCTGGTAAGATGTCCTTTTACTTCGAATTCACTGGCACTATGCTGTGGTGCATTCTAGGATTTCTTTTGGCCCTTGGATTGAAGAAGTATCCTTGTCTGTGGTAAGATGGCATGGTTGAATAGTTGAGCCATTTTGTATCTAGGACACTCTTGTAATGAGTGTTTTTTGTGGGGAGCAATTAGCATGGGTGCAGAACAAAATGGCCTGTTTTATGAGTGACATGATTCTGCTTACAGTACAAGCAGCTGGTCAGCATTGTGGCTTTTCCCAAGGCAGATCCTTTCATGGTGAAAGGTAGAAGTCTGCAGCACTTTCACCAGTCTGGCATACAACAAAAATTGTGCATCATCTACAAGCTTTTGGCCCCTATCCTGGTTTTGACCATTGGCAGTGGCTTGGGTTAATCAAATGCTGCTCAATGCATGGATTGCCCCAAGGATGCAACCCAAGAGATTCTCAAGAGAAAATATCATGGTTCTAGCTTCAGACAGCAACTGTGGAAGTCAGAAACTCAGCAAGCTACAGAATTATTTGGAGTACTCTTAAAAGAAAGTAAAGCAAAGGTGGACTTCAAGCTTGTTTGGAGCTAACTGAACTGCGGCACATTCTTTGCCCCTCTCTTTCTGCTATGAGAACATGTAGTGCGAGCTCAATCACTCGAGTGGGCCAACACGATGTGACTACTTTGACCTGGATTGGTTGGAAAGAGATGGTATCTTGACCATGGATGGGCTAGAGAATGAGCCAATGAACAGCCACCAACTATACAGGGAAAATTTCAGCTTGGTTGGATTTGAGCAAGTTGATAGAGGTCCATCTTCACGGGGCGAATATGCACTTGGTTGCACTTTAGCAACAAGTACATCCACTTTGTGTTACGGTTGTCTTCATCTGCGTGCTTCAATTCAACATGCTGTCCTCTCTGTTCTTGGTTTGCTTGATTGGAGAGCCATTAGATATAGTCTGTTTGTCATGGGGTGTGGATCTTTTGGTGCCTCCTGGTTCTCTATTCCTCCCAGAATAGCTACTCTAGTGAACTAACTGCCTGCTTTTGAATGTTCAGAAATCTCTTTGAAGATGGTGAGTAGATGGCAGGTTTTGAGTTTAGACACAGTGGAAGCTAGCTCTGAACACAACATAGTTTAGAGTTTCACATGGAGTTATAGAGTTTGGGGGCTTTGGTATGGACTGAATACACTCCGGAATATCTATATGTTTTTTGTTAGTTTTTTGGAGCCAATGATAAGGCACAGTTGTGCAGAAAAGCAGGCAGCAGAGTTCATTCTATTGCAGAAGTCAAGTGCTGCTTGAATTAAACTCCTATGGTGTAGAACTAGCAGCTCCATGTGCAGCTTCACCAATTTCTAGCTCTTAATAAACAGTAAAACATGGCTTTAACTTTACAATGGACATTAGTGAAAGTTTGAGGGATTCAATTTTGTTTTTGTCAAAAGCTTGTTGACAGTTGTAGGGATTTGGTCATTCTTTCCTTTGTTGAGAGATCATGTCTAATCTTGCCTATATTGGGCAGTGTCATTGGAGCTGTCATCTGATT
>Ga0209208_10007288_pt1 | contig 15026 bp, 8 predicted proteins | sample S1TSphfallax_3_FD_187694 | JGI IMG/M metagenome (GOLD analysis project Ga0209208, IMG submission 187694) | Host-associated microbial communities from peat moss isolated from Minnesota, USA - S1T2_Fd - Sphagnum fallax MG (SPAdes) (version 2) | ecosystem: Host-associated > Plants > Peat moss >...
TAGCGGTGCTGGAGGTGTTACCAGTATCGAGTACGTATACAGGGGTAACAGATGAGGAGGGGGAGGTGGCGGAAGCGGCGAAAGATTTTGATGTGTTAGAAAATTTACGACGGTTAGCGTTTAGTACGAAGGTCCCCCAACCCAAGCAGTTGGAACTGTGGTTGAATCTTTAATCTACAGAAAATTTCAGGTAATTAGGGTCTGCTGAAAAACTCCACCGAGGTAATCCTTATGCCACACAGACCTAAAAATGGTGGCTTCGGAGGTTAGTTCTCCGATTCAACTCCAGATTTTCCCCCAAGTGCAGGCATTTGGGGACTCTAAATGCCATAATCTTGCACTTGTTTGGGCTAAAAACGATTGAACCCCTTACTTTAAATAGGTTCTATCCTTATTCAGCAAGCCCTAATTAAAGATCGTGGTTATAGATCTGATTTAGATTTTAGATTTTGGATTGGGGACCCTGGCTGTCTTATTGGTATATGACAACAGATTTGAGAGCTTGAATCCTACCAAAATCGTTAGTGGATAAGCTTGAATATACTGATTAGACAGTTAGGGATTGGGGATGAACTAGTTGGTATCGAGGGTTGGTTTTCTTGATATCTCTTCACAATCGAAAATCTAAAATCCAAAATTCTATCTGCCCCAAATTTATTTGTGGGACTTTTCCATAATCTACAATCTAAAATTTTTAACTCAAGCCCCAACATCGACGGTATGGGGTTAATCTAAAATCCAAAATCCAAAATTGATTGACCCTCATTAATTTGCTTGTTGCTCTAACCACAGAAGTAAATCATGTTCGGTTTGAAAGTCGAACAGAGCATCTCTCAAGGCTTCTAACTGTTGAATAGATAGTCCTTGGATTCGTTCCTGCACTGATGAGTCAACTTGGCCAAGTTGATGCGTGAGTAAGCTAGTAATCCATTTGATTGCTGTCTTTTGTTCACCCCGTTGTTCACCCCGTTGTTCACCCCGTTGTTCACCCCGTTGTTCACCTATGAGTATGCCCCGTTGTTCACCCCGTTGTTCACCTGTTCGTAAAATCTCCTGGTAAACTACTGATTCTTTCATATCCTCCTCCCTTAGACATTGGTGAATCAAATTTAGCTCAAATCTTAACCCCGCGAGAATCTTGGTCAAACCAAGTAGATTTTGTCTCTCGCTCCTGTTTGTAATTTTAGCAATTCTCTCAGCGGTCTGAGACAGTAATACTGGGGGTGAACTGGTCTTGGTTAAGGGTGCTAATGGTAATAATGCTGGATGTTCGAGAAATATTGCCGAGTCTTGCTCCCATAATCGAATCACCCGATAGCGGTGAACTGTCCCTGTATCTACATATTCCTCTGTAAAGGCAATTTCGTCGCTGGTTTGAACTAAGAAAATCACAAATTGTACAATCTCACATCTGTATTTACGTTTTAACCGAATATAGTAATCCAGCATTCGCATGGGAATCGGTGGATTTGATTCCGGTAATGTTTGGAATTCGATATGGACTACCTGCTTAGCTGTTTTCAGAAAAGTCACAGCATCTGCCCGAATTGGCTCTATGGATAGTTCAGTTTTTAGCACTTCAACGACTTCGGTAGCAGTTGGTAATAACCAATTCACATACGCTTGGGGATATTGTTCTGCTAGGTATTTGCAGGTATTATCAAAGCTCAAAATTGCTCCTGTTGATTCTCTTTGCTCTCGCTTCAATATATCACTACTACCCTACTGTGGCCATTAGACCTCAGTAGATTCAGCATAGAAACCTACTCTTGCAGCCACTGCCGAGATGCTGGTCATCCCGACGTGTTCACTTCTAGGATGTAGTTACTTATTCATCTTTTAGCAGCTAAGATATCACAATCTTGTTTTCCAGAACTGAGTGTCATTGAAGAAATACTCCTTTATCTTCAAGGTCAACTGTTCTCGTTGTCAAATTTTGAATTTGGAATTGCTGCACCATAAGAAGGTAAGTATTAGCAGGTGACAGGGAGGGGTAGAATTAAGTTTTTACCTCTTAGGGACTTCCAACTAAAAAAATATCGAATTCCCAGTGGAGCAGAGGGAGTAACACTCGTGTTGAGTCCATAAATTGGGATAATTTAATTTCTGGAAGTCCCTTAACACTTTTCAAACACCCTCTAAAACTTGAGCAGCAGTTAACTTTAGATCTGCAAATACCAGAGAAGCGATCGCACTATCTCCGACATATACCTGCTCCTCATACAAACCCTCTACTCATTCCAACACTGTTACCTTTTGGGTGATGGGATCAACAATCCGATACTCAGCAATACCCTGTTTAGAGTTACTCCTAATCCAAAATCCAAAATTGATTGCCCCTCATTAATTTGCTTGTTGCTCTAACCACAGAAGTAAATCATGTTCGGTTTGAAAGTCGAACAGAGTATCTCTCAAGGCTTCTAACTGTTGAATAGATAGTCCTTGGATTCGTTCCTGCACTGATGAGTCAACTTGGCCAAGTTGATGCATGAGTAAGCTAGTAATCCATTTGATTGCTGTCTTTTGTTCACCCCGTTGTTCACCCCGTTGTTCACCCCGTTGTTCACCTATGAGTATGCCTCGTTGTTCACCTGTTCGTAAAATCTCCTGGTAAACTACTGATTCTTTCATATCCTCCTCCCTTAGACATTGGTGAATCAAATTTAGCTCAAATCTTAACCCCGCGAGAATCTTGGTCAAACCAAGTAGATTTTGTCTCTCGCTCCTGTTTGTAATTTTAGCAATTCTCTCAGCGGTCTGAGACAGTAATACTGGGGGTGAACTGGTCTTGGTTAAGGGTGCTAATGGTAATAATGCTGGATGTTCGAGAAATATTGCCGAGTCTTGCTCCCATAATCGAATCACCCGATAGCGGTGAACTGTCCCTGTATCTACATATTCCTCTGTAAAGGCAATTTCGTCAATCAATTTTGGATTTTGGATTTTGGATTTTAGATTATGAAGAGATATAAGGAAAACCAACCCTCGATACCAACTAGTTCATCCCCAATCCAAAATCTAAAATCTAAAATCTAAAATTTGGTCGCTGGTTTGAACTAAGAAAATCACAAATTGGACAATCTCACATCTGTATTTACGTTTTAACCGAATATAGTAATCCAGCATTCGCATGGGAATCGGTGGATTTGATTCCGGTAATGTTTGGAATTCGATATGGACTACCTGCTTAGCTGTTTTCAGAAAAGTCACAGCATCTGCCCGAATTGGCTCTATGGATAGTTCAGTTTTTAGCACTTCAACGACTTCGGTAGCAGTTGGTAATAACCAATTCACATATGCTTGGGGATATTGTTCTGCTAGGTATTTGCAGGTATTATCAAAGCTCAAAATTGCTCCTGTTGATTCTCTTTGCTCTCGCTCCAATATATCACTACTACCCTACTGTGTCCCTTCCACCTCAGTAGATTCAGCATAGAAACCTACTCTTGCTGCCACTGCCGAGTTGCTGGTCATCCCGACGTGATGGGTTGATTTTTCACTTCTAGGATGTAGTTACTTATTCATCTTTTAGCAGGTGACAGGGAGGGGTAGAATTAAGTTTTTACCTCTTAACACTTTTCAAACGCCCTCTAAAACTTGAGCAGCAGTCAACTTTAGATCTGCAAATACCAAAGAAGCGATCGCACTATCTCCGACATATACCTGCTCCTCATACAAACCCTCTACCCATTCCAACACCGTTACCTTTTGGGTGATGGGATCAACAATCCAATACTCAGCAATACCCCGTGCCCCATACTCGGATCGCTTATAGCGATAATCACGACTACTCTGATTTGGACTCACCACTTCAACCACTAATAACGGTGGTGGCATTTCTGGCATCACTGTGGAGCGTTTAGCTCCCTTCATTGCAGTGGCTAATTCCTCAGAAAACACCACTAAATCAGGGACGCGCACCCGTGAACCAGTAGTAACAATTTCCGTTTTCATCGACAGCCGATCAGCAGGAATACCCATTTGTAAAAAGTAGAGCAAGATAAACATGGCAATTCGTCGATTGATCTCACTCTCAGCTGTCATCAGGAGTAATTCTCCATCTTCAAACTCATAGATAGCATCTGTACCATCGTCATAATTAAAGAACTCCTCAAGAGTCAGATTCCAAAATGCAGCTTGATCGGATGTGATTGCCATAATCACCTTACCTGCTGAAAAACATCATTAGCTTGATCTATTATCGCCTTCAGCACATTAATGATTCACAAGGGAGTGGGAAATTAGGGTGGAGGGAAAGAAAGAAACAATTTCCCGTAATGGTACTTATAAGCGTGGGAAGGGAGTAGGTTTTAGAGTAATACCTGCAAAACAGCAATGAAACTTCCTAATTTGAGAAAACCCTGATTTTCAAACCCTTTTATTCGCTATCCTATAGATATTGTCAGTTTTTAGTATTTATACTGGAGTGACAGATAAAGAAGGGGACGTGGCAGAAGCTGCTCAGAATTTTAATTTGTTATATATTTTACATTTGCTGGTATTTAGCGCCAGGGTCCCCCAATCTAAGCAGTTAAAGAATATTTGATTTGGGCTTAAGAATCTATGGCTTTACTCACTGAGTATAATTGGACAAATGAGTATAACTCCGATACCCTGGCAGAATTTTACAAATCGGCTTTAAACTGTGCAGTCCGCTATAACTGTACCATCAGCTTATTGTCTACCCATACTCTCACCCTAGCAGCACGGGGAGTTGAGGGGTTGGTTCGGAATAACGGAAGCATGCGGTTAATTATTGGCTACGAACAGGTGGAAGCGATCGCTCGTGGTGACACCCCTGAGTTACCAATTATCCCTGAAAACAGAGAAGAAGCCGATGCCTTAGAACTACTTTCCTGGATGCTTGCTAAAAACTCCCTAGAGATAAAACTAGCTGTTCCCGATTCTCAACTCCCTGAACAAGCCGGAATCATAGAAGACACAGCTGGCAACAGATTAGCATTTCATCAAGATGGGGAGAGTTTTCACGTCTCCACCAACTGGGGTGAAGCCAGAACAGATGTAGACAAACAAGAACAAACCTTCACTGAACGTTGGACAAATCAGAGTCCCGTCATTGATCTTCCTCCAACAGTCCGAGAAAAATTACTCAGTTATCTACCAACCAACAACCAAAAACCAAAGCGGTACTCCCCCATAGAGTTACCAGAACAACTGAGACAAATATGGCAGATGATTCAAACAGGGCCAGCTACCCCCGGTGTCGGTGATTATGTTGGTGCTGCCACCTGTCCCATCACTCCCTACCCTCACCAAATTAATGCATTCCAACGCCTCTATTTAAACTGGCCTCCCAAACTGCTAATTGCAGATGAAGTTGGTTTGGGTAAAACCATCCAAGCTGGATTATTGATTCGTCAAGCCTGGTTAGCTGGTAAAGCCAAACGCATTCTCATCCTTGCTCCTAAAGCCGTCCTCACCCAATGGCAGATCGAATTGAGAGAGAAATTCAACCTCAATGTACCTATCTATGATGGGAAAACACTGACCTGGTACGATTGTCCAGCTTTGAAAGTATTAGGTAAACCAGTTACTAAACATGTCAGTCGGCAAGAGTGGCATCAAGAACCAATCGTCATCACCTCTAGCTACCTAATGCGGAGAGCAGATCGAGCCAAAGAATTAATCAATGAAGCCGAAGCCTACGACCTGATAATTTTAGATGAAGCCCATCATGCCCGTCGTCAAGGGGTGAGCGGTAATCAACCGAAAACTGCCAATCTATTATTACGGTTGATGCAGCAGTTAAAGAACAAAACCCAAGGGCTAGTACTACTAACTGCAACCCCCATGCAAGTTAGTCCTATTGAGGTGTGGGATCTGCTTAACTTATTAGGATTACCAGAATTATGGGATTTACGCAACTTTAAATATTTTTTCGACTACGCTAGCATGTCCAACCCCAGCCATGACCAGTTAGAATTTATGGCTCGACTATTTCGCTCAGTTGAAGCATTATTTGGTGAAACCTCCCTAGAAACAGCCCAAAAATTTGTCCCCGGTGGCAGTAAATTAGCAACTAAAAAAATCCTCCAAGCCCTCAGAGATGAAGCTACCCTACCTAGGAGAATCCTTGACAGTGATAAACGGCGGGCAGCCCTGAAAATTATGCGTTCTAATACCCCCGTTAACCGTCTGATTTCTCGACATACCCGTGAACTATTACGTCGCTACTACGAAGCAGGGAAAATTAGTAGTCGCATTGCCACCCGTATCGTTGAAGATGAATTTGTCACCCTCAGTCCCACAGAAAGACATGTCTATGAAGCAGTAGAAGACTATATTTCTAACACCTATAATAATGCTTCCCAAGAAGATAAAAATGCCGTCGGCTTCGTGATGACAATTTATCGTCGTCGTCTGGCTAGTAGTTTCACAGCTTTAGAACGTACCCTTAGCCAGCGAGTTAGTACACTCAAAAGTAACAGATTCTCTCAATTAGAATTAATTGAAGAAGACGTTGCTGATGATGAACTGTCTGATGAAACAATGGATACGGAAGATGCTAGTTTGTTAGAGTATCAAGCACTACAAGCAGAGGAAGTTAGGGAGCTAGAATTATTATTAACACGAGTCCACCAATTACCAACGGATAGTAAAGCCCAAATCCTGCTGCAGAAACTGGAAGAGATTAAAGAACAGGAGTATCGCCAAGTAATTGTCTTTACTCAGTATACAGACACAATGGACTTTCTGCGTCAGTATTTAATGGCAACTAAAGAATACAAAGTTATTTGTTTTTCCGGGCGCGGGGGAGAAGTACCATCAAATAATGATAGCTGGCGAACTATTTCCCGAGATGACACTAAGCGCATATTTCGGGAAGGCAAGGCAGACATCCTCCTATGCACTGATGCCGCGGCAGAAGGTTTAAACTTTCAATTTTGTGGGGTGCTGGTGAACTACGATATGCCCTGGAACCCCATGCGGGTTGAGCAGCGTATTGGTAGAATCGACAGACTAGGGCAAGTTTATGAACACATTAAAATCATCAACCTGCACTATGAAGACACTGTAGAAACAGATGTTTATTTAGCCTTGAGGGAGAGAATTGGTTTATTCTCTAGATATGTAGGCAAACTCCAACCAATTTTAGCTAATCTCCCTAGAAGTATTGCTGCTGCTGCTTTATCTGGTCGTTCCCAAAATCAGCAACAACGAACGAATATTATCAGTCAATTAGATAGCAGCATCGTTCAGGTACAAGCAGATGGTTTTGATTTAGATGAAATTACAGAAGCCGATTTAGAGCTACCCCTACTTCCTGAACCATTGTATGATTTGAAAACCCTAGACCAACTACTCCAAAATCCGACCTTACTCCCACCAGGAGTTAAGGTGGAACCAATGCAGGATGGGGAGTATAAATTCTCTATGCCGGGGATGAGGGAGACTCTGCGAGTTACTACCAAAGCTGACTATTTTGACCAACATCCCAGTAGTACAGAACTATGGTCCCCTGGTAGTCCATTGTTTCCTATTGTGGATCAGATTTAGCTTAACAATACCTTCGTCAATTTATGAGGGTGATTTGATGGTCCCATACCTTGTTCAGCGAAAACAGCCCTGACCAATTGATGATCTTCTCTATGGGAAGTTTTTTCAACGTAAATCTGTACAAGCAGTCATTAAGGAAAATAACATCCTGTTAATAGTTGTAGATACACTGACTACTTACGCAAGAGACCAATATATTAGACATCTCCGAAAATGAGCCTGAAACCCTGATGCAGCAAGATGCAGATATTAATTGTCGGAGATATCTATTTGGTTTCGGTTTAGCTGGGATGATAAAAAGCGGCGTTGCATAATGGCAGTATGCAACGCCCAAATTAAATTGATCATTGTTTTGCTTGAAAATGACCTACCCTACTCTGTGTTCAATGACGTGGGTAGAACTAATCCATTCACCTTTCTCGTTGTAACTACGAATTAGTCGCTGACGTTCGTTGTCATCCACCAGCCAACCTACCTCCACAAAAAATGATTGCCGAAGTTTGAGTTGTAGGGGTGTATTACTGGAAGCCCCATCGGGTAACAGTAAGATCTTCCTCGAAATAGGCCCATCTTCAAAATGCAGGATGTCCCCCTCGATCCGGGCGGTTGATGTCAGAGTGCGATCGCCAAAGGACAGTTCCTGCTTCAAGCGGTCATCGCCAATATCTTTAACTTCAATGTGAGTAGCACAGGTTTCGGAGGGTTGCCAATCGGCGTAAACTGTATATGCTATTCCTTCCCATTGACCTAGCAATTGCTTCACCGTCAGGGGAGGGCGTTCACGGGCATCTGTATTGGCGCGGAATTCTCGGATCAGGATGATACTGCTCAAACTTCCCTGGGGATCGTAGAGTTGGACAAAGCGCAAGCGCCGATTTTCAGCTACGAATCCGGATTCCGCGCCAAATTCGCTAAAAGGTGCCAGTTGTAGCGATCCTTTAGAAAAAGCCCCCGTGTCGAAAAAGATAACCTGTTTACCCAGGAAGCGATATTCCTGCGAGTAATCCGAGAGAGGTGGTTGGCTGTAGCCACCTTCACCAAATCGACGCAACCGGAACCGCACCAGTTCATTATTCTCAAATCCTTCCAGGTTGAGAATTGAAGGAATTGAGTCTAACAATTCTCCTTGTAGCGAAATTTGAGTAAAGGAACCTTGCCATTCGCCGAGGTTTTTCAAAAAATTTTCCCAATTGTTTCCCATCATGGCTGTGATTCACCTCCTCTACTAGAACATCCCTTTAGACAACGCATTGGCACTTAAAAACGCTCCTTCCACTCTGCCTGCAACGCACCAGTCCCCAGCTAGGTGATTATACTCTGCACGGTTTGGCGCTTTACTTTTAAAATCGCGCTTGAGGTTACAGGCAAAGTTTTTTTGCCCAGGCAAAAGTCCAGAAAAGATCTGACCAACCCTTTTGTCAAGAGGTTTTGAGACGCGCTAGCCCTGCTGAGCTACCCCACGGATAAATCCGCTTGGTTCCGACTCCTCACGCGCTATTGGATTACCGAATTTTAGATTTTAGATTTTGGATTAGAAATTCTTGCATCTGAAATCTAAAAAGGTTTCAAGCCCCCAAATTTATTTGTGGCACAAATCTAAAATCTAAAATCCAAAATTTCTTACCTCTTGCCCCAACATCGATGGTATGGGGTTAATCTAAAATCCAAAATCTAAAATTGAGTGACTACTAGACAACTTTTTGCCATTGTGTCAGTTGATACCGACGTGAGGCAAAGTGAAGAATATTGATGCCCATCTCCTGGGCTGTACGGATGGTTTCTCTAGGGAGGGATAAAGCTTCGTCAATTCCCCAGGAACTAGATAAAGCTCCAATTACCAATATAACTCCACTACAATAAAACAGGTGGATGGGGCAGCCTTGAACTATGGGGAGTTGGGCAAATAAAAACGGCTGGGTCCGTAAAGGGTGATTGTGGGGAATGATTTCTGAAAACGCAGAGGTGGTAGACATCTGTGATATCAAATCTTGGATAGGCTGATAGATTTCCCTCAGTCGCTTGGATATATTTGTATTGACAGCGTTAAGTTCTGTTTCCAGTTCTACTTTAATTGCAGCAATTTCAGGTTCTAGAATTAAGTTAGCTATTGCTGTTTGTAATTGCTGTTTAATTAAACTCAAATCGCTAATATTCGCTTCCTGAGCAGAAATCTCTATCAACGCTACTGCACCCGTAGCTAAATACTGGCTTAGATGTTCCTTTTCTAGTTCTTGAAAGGTAAATAACTGAGAATAGTTGAGGTAGAGTAAATCATAACCTAAGTTTTCGAGACTCCCCAGCAAAGTTACCTGGTCAACAGCCGTGACTTCCATAGCTGGGTAGAGAGTGGAGACGGAATTGACTAAGTTAGAAAGACTAGCAAAAACAGCAACATTGGTACTATGTCCCCCTAAATGGGCTATTCTCACTTGAGTTCTAGACCGGACTTGGGCTTGCTGGCGGTAGCGTAGGTCTAGGTTGTTCACCTCCGGATTTAGCACATCAGTTGCCGGCACTAGTGCAACTTCCCCTGGACTGAGTACAATCCGGCATAATTCTACATCCTTAGCTGTAGGTGGCGCAATCTTCTCATCAATCCGAAAGGTTTCCTGAACAAGTTGGGGGACCGGTTGGGAGTTGCCAGCAATTTTCAAGGTTTCCGGGTCTACAAAATTAATTACTACATACACCACCAAGAAATCCTTAACTGGTGGCTGGGAAGCAATGCGAAATGTCATCGGCTGAGGCACAATAATTGGGTTGCCATCACAATCAATGGCGACACCGGGTTGAATTTGCAGCCATCGCTGATCTCGATATTCCGGGGCTTCCGCTGGTGACGGGGAAATCACACTTACCCCTAGTCCCCAAACTATACCTGCTTGGTGCAGAGATTGATAGTAAAGATTCTGCCGCTGGCGGTGGTAGTCGTGGGCTTGTCGCCAATTTTTTGCTGTTAGCAATTGCCCATCAGTAACCTGTAGTCGCTGGAGAGAGTGGGAATTGGGGGAGGGATTCATTGGGTACTCCGAGATTCAATCCAAAGGTCGTATGTACAAAAAGCTGGCTTTTCTTGCTCAATCACCTGTCGCACCAGCATGACTATAAACTGATCAATTTGATGATTGTGGTCAGGGCGCAGATGAACTGTGAAGTGATAGGTGCGTCCACCTCCTAAAATTGAGTCCTCCCTCAGCCGAGTCTCCCCCAATACAAATCCCTGACTAAAGGACTCATAAATGGCAATGTGTTTATCTCCCTCATTAGGGATGTCTTCATCTAGAGGTAGACCAGTGGCTAGATGGAGATAGAACCGAAGTCCCCGCCGGGTCCCGCGCCAGCGATAAATTTCTATAGCACTTTTGATTAGGTAGCGTTGCCTGTCCAAGCTAATTTGGGGTGTTTGATTCCAGGCAACCCAATGGGCCAGGAAGGGTAGCATCCCTGTTGGTGCTGTTAGGGGGTCAAGGTAGGCCCAGAGATTATCTAAGGTGTGAACGTAGGGTTCAAAGCTTTGCTCAAAGATTTTGAGAAACCGCCGGACAAAATCCACTTCCTGATAAATTCCTGGAAGGAATCGGGGGTAGAGACTGTGGGGACGGACATAGAGATAGAAGGTGATGGACTCTATCTGTTGCCTACCCGTGTTTTGCTGGGTTGAATTGACACTGAGATGTCCCACATAATTAATTTTGAGGGTTTCTCCTGGACGGAGGGCAAAAGGGTCTTCAAAAAAGTCTTGGGGAATCTGGAAGTATAATACTGCTTCCATTTGCTGACTGGCAGGTACTTGAGAACCTTCCATCCCCAACCGACACCACTGCTGGGGGAAGTCACCTTTAACCTGTAAGTCAAGTTGGAGGTTAAATTGTCTATGTAAATTTTTGATCTGTACCACCATCTCGCTTGGTTCTCCAGGGTACAGCGACAAACCAAGCCTGAGGGATTCGTTGCTGTCATCACTTGCTCCCAACCAAGAAGTGGAATACTTTGCCAGTACTTGTGGTGCTGCCTCAGGAATTTGCATCGGCAAGAGTTGCAAGCTAAATAGTTGACTGGACTGGGATTGAGTCATGGGAGATGGGGGCTTAACTAAATTAGACTTATGGCATGACTTGAGGGTAATTGTGAGTTGAGGAAGCCAACTCGGTCTGTAAATACCCAAAGGGTTATTAGAACAATTTCAGGACTAGCAGCTTTAGCAGAAGTTTTGGGGTGCTATGGTGAAACGCTCTCAATACGCAGTGATCATTTTGCCTTAAAATAGTAAATATTATAATAAGTGGTATTTGTTCATCAAGACCGAATTATTGAGGTATTTACTGTAGTGTACCTCCATTCCTACCTTGACTCCACATGGGAAATCTTAGCGTTCTCGTTTTTTCTGTACTATCTGACACCTAACAATATCAGTCAGGTGTGTAAGCTGGGCATCAAGCTTTATACTTTGGCATTGGTGGATGTAATGGACTTTTGAGCAATTACCAACTACTCCATAGCTCATCAAGTGTGGCTGATAGATATCAGCTATCAAGTTAAAAACATCTAATTTGTATAAAATTTACTTGACATAATCTGCTAGAAAACAACCATAGCACCAACCTAAAATCTCTAGGAATATAGAGACTTTTCTACGTTGTACAATTACGCAGTTATTAGTGGGTAGATTTATTCGTTGGCAGTTTGGAGGTAGCCGTTTTATCATAGAAACACATGGTAAGTGGGAAACGAGCGCAGCTTCAGAGAAAGAGAGGGAAACGACGCGGCGACTTTAGTCGCAGTGAATCTTTCTTGTGAATCCATTACCGCCTTGGGGCTGTTCGATTTGGTGTACTAATGCAATTGCACTTTCAATGGGACAATTACCATTCCAAATCTCACAACCCTGTACGCATAATGGTTCGCTCCGAGGAGCCTCCCTTTCGGGGTAATGTGAGCCATGTGCAAAGCACACGCTTCGCGAACGACCTGTTATAAGAGCTTGTTAGGGCCAGCAGCACTGTCTCAGGGACCTTAAGACTGTTTAACCACCAGCGACAGAGCAGGGAACTGGCTACACATCCCAGGGTGTCGTGATTCAAATAACGTTTACCTATTACTAGGTGGTCTGGTCAGCACAGCTTGCTTAATTTCTCCTACAGAGCTTCAGCCCTAAAAGGGCTGGGTTGCTGACAGGAAAAAAGCCCCCTGACTACCAGCTTATCAGTGCCTACCCCTACCCACTCACCAATGAGCTTAACATTTAGCTTCGCCCTGAGTCAGCAGCAGACCTTTGAACTCCGATGTGATTATGGCACCAGACCACTTCAGCAAACAGAATTAATCACCCTCCTGACACTGTGTGAAGAAAAATACTACGCTCAGGAAAGTAATCGTCCCTCAGAACTCCAGCAAATAGGAAAACAACTATACCAATGGTTAGATGGGAAAGAGGGTTGGCTGAGAAAATCACAGACAGATAACTGTACCATTGACCTAAACCTGATTCAAACCATTGATGCCCAAAGCCTTAACCCAGAAACAGAACGGGTAGCCTTAGGACTCACCCACTTCCCCTGGGAACTACTCCACAACGGCACATCCTTCCTAATCCCCCTGCCCCTCCGCACCGTCCACCACCGGGAAAGCAACATCATCGGTGTGCAAAATCGTCGCCTGCGGTTGCTGTTCATGGCGACCTCCCCCGAACATCCGGGAGTAAGTCCCCTGAGATATGAAGCCGAAGAAACCAACATCCTCCAAGCCACCAAAGACCAACCCCTCGCCCTGATTGTGGAAGAGAGTGGCTCCGTCACAGAATTAGGCAACCTCGTTCAATCCTATCCAGAAGACCACTTTGATATCTTCCACCTCACCGGACACGGTGTAATTTTTACTAATCAACAACATAGTCAACTACTGCCACCGGGGAGACAGATAGCCGATAATACCCCCTGCTTCATCACCGAAGATGAAGTTGGCAACCTAGAACTCACCACTGTCACTGACCTAGTTAAAGCCTTTAGGGGACACTGGCCCAGGGTAGTATTTCTCTCCGGTTGCCACACCGGACAAGCCCCCAAACAGGGGACAGTACCCTCAATGGCACAGGCATTGGTGAAAGCCGGGGCGGCTACAGTTTTAGGCTGGGCACGTCCCGTCAGGGATACTACAGGTATCATTGCCGCCCAGGCACTGTATCAAGCACTAGCCACCGGGGACACCATAGAAGCAGCCATTAAAGCCGCACAGCGGGAAATGATTGATAAGGAATGCCCCGACTGGCATCTATTACGGATATACCGAGACACACGCCCCGTCCCCCCACTGGTGACACCCCTGAGAACCAAAAATCGGGAAAAACTGCAATTCACACCCCCAGAACCAGAATTTCTGGACCAGAACAATCAAATAAAAGTAGCCAGCCGATGGGAATTTGTGGGACGGAGACGACCTCTGCAAAGGTGTCTCAGAGCCTTAAGGGAGACCAGCGATAACATAGGTGTATTTATCTCTGGTATGGGTGGACTGGGGAAAAGCTCCCTGGCAGCCCGGTTATGTCAGCGAGTGCAATCCCAACGTCCCCACTTTGCCCGGGTTGTGTTAATTGGTCCGGTGGATGAGTTCGGATTACTGAATAAACTCTCCCAGAAATTTGAGCGATTTGGGGAGATACCTGCACTGCTGAATGAACCTAAAGTCACCCTGAAGGGGAGACTACAGAACTTCTTCGCTGCCATAGAAAACGACCACAGCCAACCCCTACTACTAGTCCTAGATGACTTTGAACAGAACATACCCCCAGCCAACATAGCCGATGGCTCCCTGCGACTGACAACGGTTGCCTACGACATCTTAGGGGCAATTTGTGCTGCCTTAGCAGAGAATCAGGCAGAAAGTCGGCTCATTGTCACCTGTCGCTATTTAGAAGCAGACACCCTACCTCCCCATCGGTTGCATTTAGAATCCTTGGACAGGATGAATAAAAGCGATATCGATAAAATCTGCTTCCCCTTGGATATCAAGATTAGACAGCAGGTAAGAACCCAACGCATCCTCACCATTGCCGATGGCAACCCCCGCTTACTGAAGTGGCTCTTAGCAGTGGTGGAGCAACCGGGACTAGGGGTAGATGAGTTATTGATACGGTTAGAACAGACCCAGCAACAGTTCCGGGAGAATATCTTAGCCCAAACCCTCCTAGATGCCCTAACAACAGAAGAACAGAAATTCCTGGCTCGCTTGAGTGTATTTCAACTGCCAGTGATAGGGGAGATCGTCAATGCCATTTCTCCCCTACCCCATCCCCTGGAGAAATTGGTGGGGTTGAGTGTAGTGGAGTCAGGGACGACACACCCCAACCAACCAGCTAATTATCGAGTAACCACAATTTTGGAACCCTTGCTGACAGAGGTATTGAGTCAAGAGGAATGGCAGACAACCCGAAAGCAAGGGGTAGAGAAAATTTATCAGGTGTGGTGGGTGAAAGATGATAACTGCAGGGAGGAAGAGGGACTAGAAATTGTCCG
>Ga0209208_10007289_pt1 | contig 15024 bp, 12 predicted proteins | sample S1TSphfallax_3_FD_187694 | JGI IMG/M metagenome (GOLD analysis project Ga0209208, IMG submission 187694) | Host-associated microbial communities from peat moss isolated from Minnesota, USA - S1T2_Fd - Sphagnum fallax MG (SPAdes) (version 2) | ecosystem: Host-associated > Plants > Peat moss >...
ATATCTCCCCTTGAGCACTTGTGAGAATCTATGTATGCATAGATTAACATTGACTTTTGATCCAAAATTGGTGTTCCTTGAAGAACATTATTAGGAGAAATTCTTCCAACCATGGTTGCTAAATGTTTAGATTTGTATGTGGCCTCATCAATTTGATGTAACACCTATAGACCCAACTACTTTTGATCTATGGATGAAAAAGGGGCATCAAAACACTTTTGCTCTTGTCATCAATTTCCTATTTGTAGATTGGAAGCATTGACATGTCACAATAGGACTATTTGAGGCCAATGACAATACCGGTGTTGGGTTAGCAAAGTAATTGAAAGCTTTGTTGGAGAAGTTTGGTTTCACATCAAAGGTTTTGTGTTATGTCAAAGATGAGGGAACCAACTTGGAGACCATGACCATAACCTTAAAGTCAACTATTTCATGTGAGGTGTTGAACTTGCTTACTCCATTTGTTGGGGCATGCTTTGGGCATGCAATGAGCAAAATAGCTAAATATGCAACCATTGATGACAAGGTTTCTAAGGACTTGGGAGTAGTTAACATAAAATATGTTTAATCATTGCTTCAAGCTTACATCACATTGCCAAAGAAGTTTGGTACATTGATAATTTTGATCTTGGCATTACAAGCATTCATATGTTGTGCTTATGTATTATAGAATTGATCTTTATTTTCCATTTCCATTTTGAATTGCAAGCAAGGGAAGGAATGGAGAAGAGCTTGTTTAGATTTTGGTTTGCTTTGATAGAAATTTACAACTTTAGTGAAGACACGTTTTGCATCTAAAGTTGCCATGTTTGAACAATGCTTAGCTTATTGAATTGTTATCATCATGTGTTACAATCACTAGACAAAAGCTTTAGCCAATAAGAATTCTTCTATATAAACTTAAACAATTGTTGAAGCAATTTGTGATGCATTGTTTCCTATTATGTTTGTGTACTTAACCAATGTTGTGGATATTGACTATTATTAGATGCTCTTGCCACAATTATTAGGTTATATATTCAACTTTTTAAAGATAGGTTAGATTTGCAAGTAGAGGTTGATGTTGTAGAGGACATGGATATGTGCATGAAAGTGAAGCAACTTGGTGCCAACTTGCGACCGTGTTAAGGCCTTTCTTGGATTTCATGGATTCTTTCAAGTTGTCTAAAGCCCACAATATGCTTGTTTTGATGTTAGATCCTTGGTTTAAGGACTTGAATTTGGTGGGGGATTTTGTTGGCCATGTTTCAACAATTGAGATTGTTGCAACATATGACACCCAATTTTTGTTCCCAACTCTCAAAACTTTGTACCACAAATTACATGGGCAGTTGAATGCATCTTCAAGTGTTGTGTAGGAAATTGCAAGTCTACATATTAATGTTGTTTTTGGAGTGGCAATATTTCAGGAGGAGACTTTTTTGGAACAAGTAAATGTTATTTTGATATTTGTAACGCATTATGAAGACAATTGATTTTTTCTTTGTGATTTATAATTACATTTGATACATTTCAACAACTAATTTTTTCTCATTCTTTGTAGAAGTGTAAGTTTGCTAAGACTTATGTTGCTTCCACACATTTGATGTGCCTTTGGAAGAAGCAAAAGACCCCTTTCTTTGGTGGTCAAAACATGAAAGGCAATTCCCTACATTTGAATATCTAGATATAATGATTCTATCTATTCTTGTGAGTCAAATCAAGATGAAAGAGAGTCTTAGGGATTCTCACTGGTTTTCGTCGATGTTGACTTGGTGTAAAGAACTTGGATCTCTTAGTTCTTGATCAGTTCTTCTAATCAAAAATTAATTTAAGTGGTGGGTATGCTTTCAACAATGTCTTTATCCACAACATATCTTCCATTTTCATACAATTTCAACTTAAAAAACAATGAAAAATAATAAAAAATTAAAAATAATAATAATTAAAGATACAACCTTAGACTTTAGTTTACATCTTGGTTCTCCAAACCATGAGCTTTCCTTTTAACTCCATTTTTGGTCTGGACCAATGGAATTTCCTTCCAAAGTGATGCCATGTAAATACCACTTCAAATTGGCTTGAATTGGTCTTGGATCCTCATCTAAAGGTCTTGGTCCAATTTATAGCTTTCAACCTTGCTTCATTTTGTTGGACCTTCCCCCTTGGAGCCCCCTTGGAAATCCTCCTTTAAAGTGCCTTTCAGTCCCATGTGGGTTTTTACAATTATTGAGGTTTTGTTGCAAGTTAGATTGATATTTTGTTCAAATGCTTATTACAAATGCTAACTTATAGACAAGAAGTGAGATTGCACCAACAACAAAATATTTTTCAAAACGCACATTTAAATTTTTTTCTTCTTTCTTGTGACATTTGTTGGGTACCACAAGAATTAAAACTAAAAAAAGGTTTCATCATTTTTTACACTTGGTAACACTATTGGAGCAAGGTCGTTTGAGAATTAAGTGCCCTTCAAGAGCCAAGGGGCACTCGTTTCTCGAATTCCCTACTCCTTGGGCATTACCCCACACCTGTGTCAAAACGTGATGAATTTTCTTCCCCAAATGGAATTTTTTTCTTGAAAATTTGAAGAATGTGTTTTAAAAAATAAAAAAGGAATCCGTGATAGAATAGGTATTCCTTTTTCATTTTTGAGGTTGAATTTCTAAAAAGTTCCCACAAAAGAAATCACTGCATGTTACTGACCCAGATGCATTCATCAGATATTGTGAAAGTGGAGATTGCAAAATTGGTGAAGAAAAGACAGTAGAACTCTAGATTGGGAACTTGGGCATGTCTTCACAGTGCCATCTTCATTCTCTCATAGGTTGGGTACATATCGTCTAGAATCATGCAAAAGTTGCAAGCCTTAGGCTCTGAGCCTTAAATAGTTGGGTGGCCTGAGACTGGAGAGCTTTGGTGTTGGATTGCTGCCAAAGTGTGATGGAGAATTATGGTTATGAAGAGATTGACAGGTGTGAGGGAGGAAAAGGAGACTGAGCTTCTTGACATGATTTGGTCTCTTCAATATCACATTGATACCATTCCCTAACTTTGTTGGGAGAATTGTACAGTTCCTAACTATTTTTTACTACCTCTGAACTTTTGAGCTGGTTATCTAACATGATTACATTATATTTACAAAGATATCAAGAATTTGATTTTTGGTTGAAAGGTGAGAATAAAGACAATGTCAGGAATATAAACAAACAAGGCAACGAGCCAAAAAGTGTAGATGCAATTTATGTTTGCAGGGAAGTTGATTGAGCAACAAGAAGATTGTAATTAGGCATATCATGTTCAATTTCCAACTAAAAAAAGCTTTGGAGGCTTTTAAAGGCACCCAATCTTCCTAGCAATTGAAGCATGTTGTACAAGCTCACCACATAAATTAGGAAAATCAAAGTAAACTGATGGAAACCCCAAAATCTGATTCAATCTATGTTTGAACTTTGAACCAGTGTTGGGTGGGTACCCACTTTGGCAGGTCAGAACCGCTGGTTCCAGTTCCAGTTAAGAACCGCCCAACACTGGTTTGAACCTAATTGATTCTGAAAGTAACGAACCTAGTGAACCAGCAGCCAAAACAAGATGCAAAGTTAACAAAATAACAAAGTTAACTAGTCTAGATATATTAGAGGGTTGGGAACCAAAACAAGATGTAAAATTAACTAGTATAAAATGATGCTTTCATGCCCCAGAATTTTTCTGAGACTCTGCAATCTCTTGCAATGATTTGACCTGAAAATTGTGTTGCAAGCTCAAAAAAGGATTCACTCTCTGCCTCAAAGAATGACTTCCTCTGCATAAACAGGGCTGTCACAATCAGGTGACAGCTCATCCAAGATCATCCACATGTCGGAAATGCGATCATATTCCTGTTTGAACCACAAAGCAGACCAAATCAATATTCATCACTTGTAACAGCTACATACATAAACCAGTCATTTGAAATTGTAACCAGCAAGGCTGGGCTAATATCATGTTCAATTGTTAACGCTTTGAATATGACCAAACAGAGAGCATTGTGTATACCGCATGCAGAACTCGCAAATCATGCAGAGAGGAAAAAGCAGCTCCTTCCATTGGATCAGGCCTCCATGCCTGGCTCTCAGGTTCTTTGAAGAGTGGCTCGATCTCTACTAGTTCTAGGTTCTGAAACAGAAAACAGCTCACAAAATAAGAAAGAACACATCAACCATCATGGCAGGACCATTCAAATCATTATTTGCCAAACCCATCCTTGATGGGTCCAGCCATCTTTATGTTTCAGGTGTAAGGGTTGAAAACTTTTAGGGCCTAGCAATTGAGTGATTGTGCTGTATTTGAGAACTCATTTTTTCCTGACAGTGTGTACACTTAGTAGCTATCAGGACTTAATAATTTCAAGGAAGCAATTGGGGCTTACCGATTGAGTGGCCTCTGCCTAGGCAATACCACACTTGGAAGCACTCAAGGTTTAGAATTTCTAGGGAGCATGCAGACTTTGGACATTCTGAAGAAAGGGGGAGAGATCTGGTCACCTCAGGAGATAATTTGTGCCGGTCCTGTCGATCTGTCCATTGCAAACAGGCTGTGTAAATGTCCTGATTATGCATGTCCTGCACTTCATGATCTTATATATATATACTCCATTCCTGACAAGCTGAACTTGTGATAATTGATGGTGAGTTCACAATATAGCAAACTATAGGGATTACATTGTAAACAGTCCAATGTACTCACCCTTGTTCCGACTCACAACAAGGCCAACACCTGCAGATCAAAACCCCCCATGATTTCACCAAGTACACAAGTTAGATGTTCCCAAATGTCAGAGTGGAGCCCAAAATGGTTCCTAGTCTGCACTTGCTGCATCCATCTTGCTCTAGCTGAATTCAATATTGTGAAACTTGAAAAATACCAGAAACTCTTGGAATCAAAGGAGAAAATCAACCTTTGTTGCGGCCATCTTGATGTTGAGATTTGACAACAACTGAGAGTGGGTATTCCACCACATCACCAGACTGAGCTTCTGTCACTTCACCTCCTTCCTCATTGCTTAAGCCTTGAACACCTGACCGTGCTGCTGCAATGGAACGTGCATCACCTTTCCTAGTCCTGTAGGAGTTGCACGAGACAAAATTGCACATCAGTTATTGATGGAGAAAATGGATTCTTCAACCTCGAGAAACATCTACAACACTTGAGATCCATGACATGCAGATGTCTTCTCCATAAATGTTGAACACAAGTCAAGATACTTGAAAACAGAGAAGCCCTTGACAACTTTCACTGAAGTAGAAAGATTTCTAGACAGGTACAAATAGAGATGTTGGAAACTGGAAGCTTTTCATGTGGAAACACACCATGGAAACCACAGTAATGTAAAGTTTGAAATGCAACCAACTTTCTCTGAAAGGGTTTGAACTCGTCCCAGGATTCCCAGACAGCCCATGCCGCCCCCCTGTTCTTGCTCTCCCTACCCCTCAGACCTTTCTCCCCTGACACATCATACACTGCTCGCAGCTCTGGATCAATGAGTACCTGCAAGTGTCTCCCCATTCCACATATACCTCCCCCACCTATTACTTGATCTACCTCCACAGAAACAACAAGGATATACAAAGTACTCTGTAGAGTTGAAATATCAACTCTAGAACTGATAATTATGAAATCGAGACTACCATGGTACCCTTACTGTTGCAGCCTCTTCTTGAAGATTTTTTTTTCCCTTGTTTTTTCACTTTGTCATTATAAATAAAGAATTCCTGAAATTCCTACAGTTGAGGTGGGAAAAAAATGCAAGTAATTTTGCACTACTTAGGCACACTGCACCACCAAGCTTTAGGGCAAGCAGTCAATAGTAATGTCATACAAATTTCTAGAACTTTTGGCATTGCAAGCAGCTGCTTTTGAGAAAAATCAGCGTTTATTGATATAATTATTGCCAGAATAGTAAAGGTACTGCGGTATATTCAATTGAAGTTGCTGAATGAAACCACCATCCCCACCACCGTTTGAAAAAAAAATCTTCTACAAAGGATCTCACACATTCTTCTAGATACTTGCATAGCTATGAATTGCAGAGAATCTCCACTCATTTGTCATGTTTAGCTTCAAAATGTTGTCGTGGAGATTCTCATAAAACCCTAGGAAGAGAAAGAGAAGGAGAAAACAGCGAGAAAGAAGAGACACTAGTAACTTCTTAGGGGGAATTGGTGAGTTGAGCGACGATTGACATAAGGATGCTCGCTAACGTCAGAAAATCCTGCCACAAAAAAAAGGAGAAAGAGAAAGAGTGCGAGCGAGAAAAAAGAGAGACAATACTAACTTCGTAGGCATTGCTGAGTTGAGCGAAGCGACGATTGGCATCAGGATGTTGGCTGACATCCGGGTGATGCTCCAACGCCAGTTTCCTGTAAGCGGTCTTGAGCTGCGAGGAGGAGGCTTTCTTGTCCACTCTGAGAAGGTCATAGAACTCCGTATGCGCGGCAGCAGCAGCAGCTCGCGTAGAAGAGCCGGGCATAGCTGCTCTGACGCTCAGCACCGCCATCGCCATCGCTCACTCTTTCCTTCTTCGTCTGCCTCCGCGCTTCCTTCCGCTTCTTCTTCTTCTGTCAGTGTCTCGATTACCTCGTAATCTCCGTCGGCTTCCTCGTGATCTCCGGCTGCTTCCTCGTAATCTCCGTCGGCTTACCCGTGATCTCCGTCGGCTTCCACCCCATATCCAATGGCGAGAATGTACGAATAACGGAATGAATGAATAGCTGCTGTTCTTCATCCATTTCATTGATCCCGACCTCAGTGCTCGCCACTTTAATTCATCTTCTTTTTCTTTCTCTTTCACATTCTGCATTTCTACTTCTTTGCTCATTTCCATAGAATAAAAATTTCCCATATGATAAAAATCTTAAGTAAACAACTCCTTTTTTTTAATTTCTATGTGTATTTTGAGGGATCTTCCGCCAGCAGAAGAACCCTGGGGCGTTAGCTAGCCGAGGGCGCTCCCCTAATTCTGTATGTTCCCACATTCCCATGGAAATATTTCTTTGCTACGAAATGGGAAAGAAGCAAGGAAATAAAAAGAGAATATGGGGAGTTTCCCATACTTGTGTGTTCTCATGAGAGTTCGGGAAATCTCAAGTGTTGGTCAGAACAGAAGCTCCACTGGGATCTGATGTTCTAGGAAGGCATGCATGTTTCTCCCTCCTAGAAGGAAATTGCACAAGAGTGTGAATCATTCTTCATGGTGTGAATCTTCTTCTGCAGAGACACGAACATCATCCCTAGCTGGGCATGAAAACTCTAGACGTATGGAGGCATTGCAAGCCATGTTGTCATGTTTTGTTCAGGGGGTCGTGACAAAGGGTTTGATGGAGAGAGAGCTCTTTGGTGGAGACCTTCTTCCTATGGTACAATCCTAATCCTTTGAAAGCTTGTTTCTTTCTCTCTATGCGTGGTACATGTTGGGCCAACCTGAGAGATCCTAATTTACAGTGCACTTTGAATTAGGGTTTCAAATCCTTATGCCTACTATGAATTCCTTCCTGATTATGAGGTGCATGTAAAGGCCCTAGGCTGGATTCCAATGAACTGTTGCAGCATTTTCTTTGCAGGATGGACGCTTCATATGAGTGTCTGCATTACTTAGATTGGTCATGCAATGGAGAATACAATTTGGTTATTATAACTGTAGAGGTGTAGTGGAGGTGGTATTGTAATGTCAGTTGATGCGGTAAGTAACATTCCCCATTTTTAATGCTTGTGATGCAATGTCACAGATGCAAATGGGTATTTGATAAGCTTCCCCTGAAGAACTGTGTTTTTTCACCTTCTTACTGAGAAGTTTGAGCTTTTCTAGGTAATTGTTTTAGTCCCCAAAAAAAGTCTTTTGAATCTTGCAGCTTTCTCTGTATCTTATGGCTGCTCATTAAGTTTTGCATGGTGTGCAGATGCCAGCAAATAACTTGTTGAACCATGTTCCTGCATTCATTTTGAGTAGGTCGATTGTGTCTGGTACAGTTTTAAAACTTTTCTTGTAAGTGCTGAAGCATTAGTATGTGCTTGCTCATGTATTTGCATGGATGGGGATTGGCAGTTTTGTTGACAGGAAGTCTCTATGTGCTATGAATGTGTAGGTATTCACTGTGACAGTAGTGGACAATTTTTGGGACCGTGTCTCAGGAAGTGTTAGCACATAGTTGTGTTTTCTTCTTTGAGCTTTATACAAAACTACTAAGGAAATGTGGCATTGTGCAAGGATGAAATACCTATGGACATATGAGGTTAGGGACAGTTGAAACCTAACCTCACACCTTTTAAAACTTCTATTAAGTCTCAACACCTAGGGGGCTTTGGTGGGATGTCATCATAAGAGCAAACCTTAAAGATTCTGAGTGTTATGATTTGATTTTTGGTCCTACACAGTAATGAACATTAGATATTAGGGTTTCAAATCAAATGTTTAGAATCCAATCCCAATTCACCATGTGGATGAGCAGAAAAGTACATTCATGGGTTAATGGTCCAAACTTCATTCTCAACCCAACATTAGATATCTCCCCTGCACCTGATCATGTATACCTACACATTGTAGCCTAAGTTCCTTTGCTTTTATCCACTGCCTTATGGAAATATATGTGCTAGTATTTTGGATTTGAAATAGGTATCCTCAACTGAAGTACTCAGTATCTTTCCGCATTTACGCCTGCCAAACATGTTGGTAATTGTGCTCTTTCATGGAATCCCAGATCCACAAATTCCTGGTTACAACCGAATAGAATATGAGATTTTCCTCACACAAGGTAATCCTAACCATTATTCTACACAGTCATCTGTCATTCCTATGATGCAGTTTATATGCTCTTATTTTGTATCTACAAGGGAGTAATGGAGGGACTGTACATACACCATTCCATACTTGTCTAGCTTGGAAGAATTTCAGCTATGTTGTGTGTTATGCTTGTAAGCTCCAAAACCCTAACCCCTAAACCTTTAACACACATGGATACAAAGTAATACATATATCTTGCTAATGAGCTTGGGAGAAGGAGTTTTATAAGCAAGCTGACTTCAACATTTCCTATGGAAGAAAAACACTCAAAAACCTCTAACGAAAAACACTGGTAGTTAGAAAACATAGGGAACTCAAAGGGTATGTTATGGGACCAAAATTTCAATGATTTTAATCCATTTTTGAACAAAGATAATACATTCTTTTCTTCACTCATCAAACAAATAATTTTACATGGAAAAATTCAAGATTACCTACCAAGATAACAACATTGTGGCAAGGACTTGTAGACCTTATCTTTCAAAGGTAAGGAGGCATTATTATGGCATAGAAGGTCATAGCACCAGTGCCTTGGTCGTACCAATTTCACTCCACAATATCAAACATGGTTTAGGAAAAAATCAGAATTAACTAACTTGGTGTTATCCTTCCTTCATAAATTTTGAACATTTTTGCCATGCACATGATTCAAAAAATTAATTCTAAATTGAATTTGGATTTTGTATGGATCATTCAAGGTGTTTAATATTATGATCATGTTTATATTATGCGCATCAACAAACGAACAAAGAGCTTTATACAAAGCCAAACTTAAGAGTCTCTTCCCAACAAAGCATTTTGAAGAATGTGTCACAAAACTTGTTCCTCATAAATCTACTCTTTCACAATTCCCTACTTAACCAATTCTCTCATAACAAGGACAAGATACACTATATTTTAAAATGCAACCCTTCCAATGCCGGGCACAAAAGTACTAGAAGTTGAGATTGAAAGAGTATTGTGCACATGATTCCATTTAGAGATTGCATGGAGAATATGAATAAGAATGCAAATCAATGACATTGTAATATATCATGAACAAGTGGAGGAATATATGGTGTATGCGCTTGTTATTTCTAGAGCTATAGTATATGTGTACCTCAAATACTCATGTTGCTACAAAAAGATCATTTGATCTTTAATTGTACCGAAAATACTACTAGCTTGCACATATTGCATTAATGTCAAACTATCATAAACATCACATACATTCTACACTAGAATCAATGAACCACAAAGTTAACTTAAGAGAAATGAAGCACACAAAGTAGCAAAACTTATGTTTTGAGCCAAGGCCGCCTCCCCCAAAGAAAAACCATATTCTTTGTAGTGAAACTTTATTACAAAAGACTGAACAAGAAGGACATGGAGGAAGGAAGGATCTAAATCCTAGTTTAATTAGGACATTCTAACAGCCCTTTATGGAACACCAAAACAAACAACATGAAGGAAGGAAAGTCCTTAATCCAAAATTAATTAGGACATTCTAAACTGTAATTGAGACCTTAGTCCAAAATTAATTAGGACATTCTAAACTGTATTTGAGACCTTAATCCAAAATTATTTAGGACATTCTAAACTGTAATTGAGACCTTAGTCCAAAATTAATTAGGACATTCTAAACCGTATTTGAGACCTTAATCCAAAATTAATTAGAACATTCCAAACCCTAATTGAATTCCAAGAGAAAGGACGTGGAGAAGGAAAGGACCTTAGTCCAAAGGACATGGAGAAAGGAAGGACCTTAATCCAAGGACATGGTGGAAGGAAGGACCTTAATCTTGATTTAATTAGGACGTTCTAAATCCTAGTAATGAAACCTTGAAAGAAAGATTATTATGGGTCAAAAGAAAGATTATTGATCAACTACCAAAAAGTAGTGCTTGACACAAATACTTTACATGACTTCATGAGAAACTTCTTTTAACAAATTTGTTGCATCATCATTTTGTTGTACCATGCCCTACCTAAAAAAGGACCATCCATGGGACCTCATGAGATGCCAAGTGGGGGCACCAGGGCTGAGGTTGGAGGTTGCTCCAACCACAAAGTGGGCCCCTATCTAAAGTTGGAGGTGATCCGACCCTTGGATGGGGCCCTAACTGAGGTTGGAGGATGCTACAACCTCAAAGTGGGGCCCTAGTTGTTGCCTAGTTTTGAAGCTCGTCTTCATTACAAAGCAACAAGGGGCCCCTTGTACTCACTTTCTTGGGGCCTCAAATAGTGAAAGTAAATTGACTATAGTAGGCCTGAAGAAAAAAAGATTGGTTTTTTTCTTTTATCTTTCTCTTTCTCTTTCATTCTCTCTCATTTAATTGGGGAATTGGGGAAACAAAAGCTGCAAAAGTTCTTAGAGACTTTGTTTTAAATAAATTGGAAAAGAAAAGAAAATTGCTTTATATCAGTTTCTTTCAATTTTTTTTTTGTTGAATTTATTGTTCCCTCCATTCAAGAGGTTCCAAGCATGGAATTTTTCTTTCTACTGAAATTTTTCTAGCTAGCAATTATTGAAAAAAGATGGTGAAAATCTAATTGTTGTTTTGTGGGTTTCCTAGTCACCAAATTTTTGGAACACTAATACAAAAAAAACATCTCATTTTTTATATTAAGTTCCAGTAGAGAGCAAACAATATATAGAATGTTTTTTTCTTTTTTTTGGCTTTCAAATTTTGACTAGAATCAAATTGTCTTGTGGATGATTATTACTTAGCTCTCTCAAAAAATTAGGGGGAAAAACACCAATTACAATAAGTGTTGGTTGATTCTTGGTTTTTAGAAGAATCATGTGGTTTGGGTCTAGATTTTGTTTTTAGCAAAATGGAAAATCCTTTTGTTCTGAATCTAAGGAATGTTTTTAAGAATTAAAACGTGTTGCTTCTGGGGGCTTCATCCAATTTATTAGATTGCCAATTCTTGGGTCAATGGTTTTAGACTTTATGAGGCCCCTCCATTCCAAGTTCAAGGTGGGACCAATTTTGGATGCTTGTTTGATTTGAGAGAATTTTGAAGCCAGGTTCAAAGTTCAATTTGGGTTTTAGCTTTTTCCAAAAAAAAAACATTGAAGTTGCAAGCTAGATCCAAGAGTTATCTGCAAAATAAAGAAAACAAAGCACCAATACCCTTGTTTGGTCATAAAAGGTAATGAGATTTTTTAAAAATAGTGAAAAAAATGCATTGGGCTTAAATGGGGATTGAAATTCAGATTAGCACCAAATTTGGTGCTAATTTGAGTTTCATCTTGTGTTTTTTTTTCGCTTGATTGGCTTCAACCAGTCACTGTTGGTATTGTGTACGATAATTATAAATATTTTTTATTAATGATATTTTTGTGTGTGTATCACAACTATAAATATTTTCGAACCTTGTGCATTTAATCTTGATTAGTTGCATAAAATTCTATTACTTTATGGATAACAATGACACAAGTTGGAAAAGGGTTTAGGGGATGAAAGAAAGGCTCAAAAGGAGGGTCATTTTATGGATAATTCTATAGCCTCATCGATTTTGTAATTCAAGAGACAAAAGAAAAATAAATAAATGGTGGGCCTTGCTTATGCAAGTTTGCATGTCTTATGTGAGCTTATTTTAAGAAGCTGCTACTTTTGAGTTACAATATTTCTTGGTGGTCACATAAAATAAAGTAGGAAAGAAGCAATGACCTTTGCATGGCCTCTTTGAACTCCTAAGGCAAAGGTGATACAAAGAAAAACCACAAAGTGTGTTTTTCCAAGAAAATGATCCTTACATTTCAAGACCTCATAAATTCTTCATTTTTGTCCATTTTGAGCAATTTAAGCAACAATGGGTGTGCCAAGAGGAGCTCTACATAACCTACATGACCTTTTTCAACTCTAAAGGCAAATGAACAATAAAGAAAAGAAACCATGAAGAAGACAAATGTGTATAAATTACAAAGTGTTTGGAACACTCCCATCACGAAACATTGATCCCCTTTCTTTTGTACCCAATATTTTTCTCATTTCTTGTTTTTTTTTGAAGAATCTAAATGGCTGTGGGTGTCCCAAGCAAAGCTGTAGATAAGTTCCTCTTTTAATTCTAGAAAGGAAGGAGGAATATCTAAAGATTGTAAGGTCTTTGATACACTAAGTCTCACCAACTTGTCTATCTTATACAACCAAAAGAAAGAAAAGAAAAAATGGAAAAGGGATTTAATGTAAGGAGGGCAATTTTATCCGACATGCTTTGCCTACCCATGTATCCAATGCTCAAATCTATATAAGTACACAAACTTGGAGAGAAATTCAAACATGCCTCTTTCCAACTCAAATTTTTGATGAGTTAATGAAATAGGCTCATCATTAAATCACAAAAACCCAAGGTTGGGTCTAAATGACCCTAGCATCTTGGCCCTATCATGTGTCATTATTCTCATTGGCAATCATGTTTTTCTTAGGAAGTTTTCTATGTAGCCTCCTATATGATGACCATCGATAAGAAGATGTAAGAAAATGGTGATCATCCTTAGGAAGATTTATCCAAATATGGCTATGAACCATATATGAAATACAAACTTTTTAATCAACCTTTTAAATTTATGGCTACAAATTGAAAACCAAATACAGAAATCTGGCAATTTTACTATATGTATATATTATTTTATTTTTAAATTTTATTATTATTATTATTTTCATTACTAAAGATTGAAATCTTCTGAAATCACTTCATTTTCAATTTTCAATTTTTTTTTTTTTCCAGTGAAAGAAAGGCTGATCAACAGCAGTAAATTGTCACACTTGTTTGCCATGACTAGGTACTACCTATAAAAGGTTTGGCTGATACTTCTACTTTCCATAACAAGATGGTTCCACACATAGGTCCATTGGGATTATGTGACCTAGCACCCACCAGTGCACCATCCATTGGAAACCCATTATGAATTAGTTTTAGATGAACCACAACCATCCTGTAGATCATCCTACTTTGCAGTAGATCAACCCTAAACCCTCTTTTTTCTAAAATTTACTGACAAATTTCTCCTAAAAGAGGGAAAAAAAAAGGAAAAAAAGAAAAAGAATGATTTTTGAGGGTTTCAATCACCAAAAGTGAAAAATAAATCACTAGATCTTTATATTTGGTTTTCAGTATGTAGCCAGGAAAATAAAAGAATGATCGATATCTGGTTATCTGGTTTATAGCCAGATTTGGCTAAATCTTTCTAGGGATGATTGCCACTTGGCTACATTAAAAAGTTCCGGAAAAAACCATAGCCTCACACAACTTATGTAACTACCTTTGTAAATGGGTAAGTATGATAAGTAGGAAAGTTATAATTTGTAATTGGTTATTACCTTCCTAAGAACAATTTGCAAAAAATTTAGAGATTTGAACCCAGTTCAAAACACATGATAACTTTGAAACTTATTGGTGAACTTTGTATATTTAGAGAATATTGTTGAAAGCCTGAGATATTTAGTTTGAGATTGCCAAAAACACAATTATTTTGACAAGATTTGCTGAACATTAGTCATAGGTAAAGTATATAAGTAACTAGGTAAGACACTTGGGTGGTTACTAGCTAGGTAGACATGTGTGGATGGTTAGTACATAGCTTACCATTATGGTTAGCTATGGTATAGGCTTTTCAACTATCCACCTTTTTCTATGCCTCATCCCAAGAAGTGTTTGGTTTCTTTCAATTGTGTGATGTAGTCGAAATGGTGGATCATTTACAAGAAGATTTAGCCAAATTTGGCTATAAACAAGATATGAAAATTTAAAAAATTCAAGCATCCTTCTAGATAGCTGGCTACCTATTGAAACACATTAACTCCTTCCTAGTTTCAAATGGAACAATTGATTTCATGATTGGAATCTAACAATTGGGTATTCAATTCTCATCATACAAGGAATTTCAAGTTGTGATGTTTTGCTAAAGCTCTACTATTAGGTGTTTGGGAGCTCTAGTTTAAATATATAGTAGGTGACTAGCAATATTTTCTTTTTTGGTGAATCCAGTGCAAATTTTACAAAGGGTTTTTTTTGAAAAAATACACAAAAGTGGTCCAAACAAGAAAAAAAAGGTTAGAAATTGCCAGATTTAGACATTGAGTTCCTGTAGGTCACCAGAACTAGGCAGGATTCTCAAAATTTTCTACTGTCTTGTCTAACCACAAGTCAACTTTGACTCATTCCTCTGGTGAACAATCACCAGTCCACCTACTTGACAAATTAAATAATAAATAAATAAATTTAAATTTAATTAAAAAAAA
>Ga0209208_10007290_pt1 | contig 15024 bp, 11 predicted proteins | sample S1TSphfallax_3_FD_187694 | JGI IMG/M metagenome (GOLD analysis project Ga0209208, IMG submission 187694) | Host-associated microbial communities from peat moss isolated from Minnesota, USA - S1T2_Fd - Sphagnum fallax MG (SPAdes) (version 2) | ecosystem: Host-associated > Plants > Peat moss >...
GGGGGGGGGGGGGGTTTGGGGTAATTATGGAATGTGCCCGGTAGAGGCCATTGTATGTCCCCACAAGGTCAATTTGGGTAAGTCCGGGCACGTCAAGCCAAAGATTTTCTGACTGCCCGCATGTACCCGACACATTCCAGAATATAATGGTTTTCACCATTTTGCACCATGGGCATGTGGGGTTTTGAACCATGGTTAGGTCAGATTGACCCAAGAAGAGAGCTTTTCTTAAGTCCCCTTCTTTTATTGTCCTCCTTACTACAAGGACCACAATGGACAGGTTTCTTCTTGGGTATACCTGACCTAACCATGGTTCAAAATCATGAAAAACCATTATGTTAAGGAGCATACCAGGTACAGGTCATTGTGCCCGTTTAGCTGCCCATTCAGAAATTTTGAGTTGCCCGACCACGGCCCACCCAAATTTCTCAACTGGCAAGTTCCATAAAAAAAGGTTTTGCTCTTGTTGGTGCTGAAAGTTGGAAGTGGTGAACATGACCCAACAACCCCTAGAGAGAAGTAAACAAAGTGGGCTGGCTCCCTTTGACCTCCTCTCCTCCCCCACCCCCCCAAACCCTCCCCAACTCTCCTTTCTCATTTTAACTTTGTCCAACTTTCATGACTTTCTTGGCTTTTTAGGGTTTGAAATTCAACCTAAATGCAACTAAAAGACAAAAGAAAATGAGAGATGTGGCACAAGATTTGTTGGATTTCTTGGTTGCCACTTCAATTTTGTTTGTTGATCCAATTCTTGTGTTTGCTTTCTAGGACATCCTTTCCAGGCCCAAAGAGAGACAATTGAACATGGGAAATTTTTTTCTTATTAATTTTCAGTTCATGCCTGGGATGCTTACAACCCTACTAGGTAGTAACCACTCTCATTTAACCTTTAACCCATTACATGTATTGTAACCAACCAACCAACCATGGTAGTCACTCACCAGCCATACAATTTTTATACATCACTAGGATAAGTTAACCTCAGGTAAAGACTAAGAAGGAATTTTTTTTTTTTAGGGTTAGGGGAGGCTAAGTTATATATATACACCTACAACAAAGTTTTCTATTTTTGTAATGTTCCTTCTCTTTTCACATTTTTTTCATTTAAATTTCTTGTCGTGGTGCTTTTGTTAGGTAATAATGCCTGTACACGAGGATATTACTAGACATCGGGTAATGCCTTTACACTAGGACATTACTAGACATGGGTCGTCCGTGCTCTCTCTTGGCTATTGCCTCAAGCAAGCCCTTATTTTTGGTAAATGCCCTCATTCTCATCTCTCTTGGCTATTGCCTCAAGCAAGCCCTTATTTTTGGTAAATGCCCTCATTCTCATCTCTCTTGGCTATTGCCTCAAGCAAGCCCTTATTTTTGGTAATGCCCTCATTCTCATCTCTCTTGGCTATTGCCTCAAGCAAGCTCTTATTTTGGTAATGCCCTCATCCTTAGGCATGCTAAGGTAATGCCTACCGAGGAGGACGAGGATGCACTTCATCCATCGTGGTAGTGTATACGCACTAGTGCGCCTTACTTACCTCAGTAAAAATTTTCACCCCAAGAGAGTACTTAAACAAATGAATCACAACCGTTTAAATTTTTTATCAGATCTTTCGAAGACTAAAGACCTCGAACAAAGCGGTTCTGCAAATTCAGGTCTCACACTCGACTCCCCCGTGAGGGGGTACCGCCTCACGCAATGTCATGTCGGGGAGTTCCATTCACGGAATGGCGGCACCGTTCTCAGTACTTCCGTGTTCTTCCCTTCAATAAATGTTTGAAATTTTTGGTTCAAAATCAGCTGCTTCGAATGCCGAAATGTTCTAAAAATTTGCTTCATATTACTACTTGACAAAAAAAATTATTCCCTTCCCCCCCATCCCACCCCACCCCACCCCGCCCCCCCCCTACCCTCAACTATAGAATTTTCAAGAATTTTTTAATTTTTTGATTTTCCAAAATGCAATAAAATAAAAATTTAATTTGAAAAAAAAAATTGCTTCAAGAAGATGCTTGAATGGAAAAAGGTAGCAAATGTACTAGGGTTGGTTAATTCATGGGAACTTGGGGAAGGGAGAAACCCTAATTCTTCCCCTAGCACTTGTTCAAAAACACGACCCCCCAAAGAGCTGAGCTTTCTTCTTCATCCGTTCCCTGACTCTAGAGGGTACCAATAAAAGGAAGGCGTCAGAGGAAGACCGTTTGATTTCAAATTTCTACCCCAAATTTTGGGGGGTTGGAGGGTTGTTGGGGGGGGTACTAAATTCACTCTCTTTATCAGGTAGGTAGTAAAAATGTAAATTCTGATAGTAAATTTTGCTGGAGTCTGAGTAAGAATCCAGTACTCATAACTAAACTGGGCTTTTCATCTTCACAAGTCCAGTTAAACTAACCGGACCTTGTCATCAAGTGGGCTTACGGCTTGCTGGTCCCACTTAGTCTTCTTGCTCCTCTTGCATCTCTCTCTCTCTCTCTCTCTCTCTCTTCCTGGTCTCCACTCTCGACTCTTGTGTGTTTTGTGTTTGTTGTTCTTGTCTTCGGTGGTTTTGTGTTGTCTGCCGTGCTCATCACCCAACAAAGGCTTCTCTTTCCAAGCGTTGTAGTTTGGTTTTTGGTGATCTATGAAGATGGTGGTCTGGTTTTCTGGAGCTTTGATTGTTGGGTTTTCTTTGGGATTGTTTCTGTAGTTGTTGGATTTCTTGGAGTGGGGGGTAGGTGGGGGGTGGGTGAGGAGGGGGGTGGGGGTAGTAGTAGTGTCTATTAGTTGTGGTTTGGGGGACTGGAGTACCGATGGCAACTCCTACTATCTTAGTCCCTCCTTCAAAGATGATGAAGTCGGGGGAGGATTTCCAGCATCTTGCTGCGGAGCAGCTTCCTCATCTTGCTTTTTGTATCAATGATAATCCTCGATGGGGTAAGGAAAAGGAAGCAAAAGTACAAGTGTTGGGTTTTTGAAAGTTTGTTTGTTTCGTTTTTTGGAAAGAGTTTTGGGAGATTTGTGTGTGTGTGTGTGTGTTTGGTTGTTGTTGCTGTGGGAAAACGTTGTGAATTCGTATATTTTTTTTCCTTGGTGATTCTTGTCTGAGGAGGAGTAGGAGGGGAGAGTTTTTTCTGAAGAAGACGCTAATACGATGTTATTGTTTGTTTGTGCAGTGACAGCAATCATCTTAGGCTTTCAGCACTACCTTACCATGCTGGGGACTACAGTGCTGATCCCAACTCTTGTATTTCGTAGCATTGGCGGACATCCGGTGGGTCCATCATCTGGAGCAAGAAACAAAGAGAGAGAGAAAGAGAGTCTTTTGCTAGAAAGAAACAGTGTTTTGCTAGAGCGAGCTTTCGCTTCTTCTGTCTGTACCTTGTGGGTTTTGGTGGTGGGGTGTTGAGGAGCAGTGGGAAGTCTGATTGTGAGTGTTTGCGATTGTACACATTTGTGTTTGCAGGGCGATTTGGCTCGAGTAGTAGAGAGTGCGCTGTTTGTGTCAGCTATCAATACCCTGGTGCAGACTTTACTGGGCTCAAGACTGCCGGCAGTGATGGGAAACTCTTTCTATTTCCTTCCTATTACCTTGTCAATCGTCAATGCTCCTCGCATCGTCGACATTGAAGATCCGCATGAGGTGGGTGGATGACCCTGTTTTTTTTTTTTTTTTTTTCTCTTTTCTCCTTTCCTCTTTTCCTTTCTTGCCCACATCCCTGCCTATCTGCATTCTTCTTTTCTTCCCTCGAAAAAACAGCAACGTTGGCTTGTTCCAACCCACCCATGTGCAGAGATTTGTGCACGCAATGAGGGCAACGCAAGGAGCTTTCATCGCTGGTTCAGCCCTAAACATCATTCTTGGCTTCAGTGGCATATGGGGCATAGCTGCCAGGTAAATGAAAAACCCCATCTCCTCTTCTTCTGGTGCTTGGAAACCCCGTCTCTTCTCCTTTTTGTGCCAACCCATTTCTTGTCCTGTCTGTGTTTTACAAGAAGAACAACCCAATGCTCAAATTGTGGTTGGTGACAGACCTATGAACTTGAAATCATGTTTTCTTCATTCAACAGCTCTGTGTGGGTCAAGAAGAACTATGCCTTAATTGCAATACCCATCTAAATGAAAAACCCTATCATGCAAGAACTCAGTGCAAGCCCTTAGTTCTGCAAGAATGTAAAGATCAGAATGCTTTGGTGATGAAGTTCTCTTTGTCAGTTACCTATAATTGTTGTTGTGGAGATTCCTCTGCAACTTCATCAAGCTTCCCTTTGTCAGTTCTAGTTCTGAGGCTTGCCTGTTGTAGGTGTAAGTTCTATCATCAAAGGCTCTTGATGACAGATAGATACAGAGAGTTCTGATCCCATGAATGCTGCTGGGTGCAGGCACGTCAGTCCCATTGTCATTGCCCCTGTTACAGCCATTGTGGGCTTGGGCCTTCTGGAATATGGGTTCCCTGGGGTATGTTGTCTATGTGCCTATCTCATTTGTGAGAATCAGCATTATCAGCATCATCTTCTTAGTGTTCCATCTCTTCTCCAGTTGCATTGCAGCAGTTCCATTGCAGTAAGTTAACCCTGAAATTGTATAGAGCAGTTCTATATTGCTTTGGGATTTTCCTGGGTGATCGAGCACAACAATAGCCCCATCTTATTGTTCCTGGCTTTGGCAGATTGGCAAGTGTGTAGAGATTGGCATTCCAGCTTTGTTATTTATATTGCTCTTCTCACAGGTAGGTACCTCCAACTCCCTCCTGAGACGTGTGCTAATTTTGCAGCTTTTTAATTTCTACATTTGTGTGTTTTTTATTTACTTCAAGTTCCTGGATTTATTGAGTTCAACTCCACATGAAGCTGCAGTTGAAATCATTGACTAACATCTTTCATTGTTTGTTCTGATGATCAGTATTTTAGGCATATCAACATCCGGAAATTTCACTTCTTTGAGCTCTTTCCTATAATCTTTGGGGTGGTAATTGTATGGGTTTATGCAACGATTTTAACTGTAGCTGGAGCTTATCATCATGCTAGTGCACTGGGACAACTCCATTGTCGCACTGACCGGAGTGGTCTGGTCTCCCATGCACCCTGGTAATTTATTATTGGTTTTTCATCATATGTCTTTTCTATATTCTCTCAAGCTGTTGCAAGCTGTAGCATGATCATTCAAGTCTTAAATCTTCTTGTGGGCCAATTCCTTTGCCTACAGGGTTCGGCTCTCTTATCCACTTCAATGGGGTTCTCCTACGTTTGATGCCGGAGATGCATTTGGAGTCATGACAGCAGCATTTGCTGCTCTTGTTGAGGTACAAGTTGCTTCTGTGATTTTGGCTTGTTTAGTAGTAGTAATAATTGTGTACTTTTTCTTCTTCTGTTGTTTTACTAATGGTTGTGGGTTTGACCTTGCAGTCAACTGGTGGGTTTTATGCACTTTCACGATTGGCAGGAGCAACTCCTCCCCCACCTTTTGTTATTGGTCGAGGAATTGGATGGCAGGGTATTGGGGTCTTGTTGAATGGTTTCTTTGGTACCTTCACTGGTGCTACAGTTGCTCCGTAAGTACACGACTTATGAACTTTACACCGTCTTATCTACAGAGTGATTGGTCTTCGTTTAATCCATTGGTTTTGTTTTGGATCTGTTGTATCTAATAAGAACTCCATTTTTCTTCTGCCAGTGAAAATATTGGCCTTGTTGGACTCACGCGTGTTGGAAGCCGAAGAGTGATCCAAATTTCTGCCTTTTTCATGTTTTTCTTCTCCATATTTGGTGAGTGTCTTTTGCAGGATATCCTGCTTTACACTTGCTATTGTACTCAAAAAACAGTTAGTTTGCATGGACAGCACTTTGAGGCTTTTCCGTATAATGTTATTTTTGTTGAGTGCAGGCAAATTTGGAGGAATTCTTGCTGCTATTCCACAACCCATTGTTGCTGCCATTCTCTCCATTACTTTTGGAATGGTTGGTGAGTACTATAATTTTTTTCAGAAATCTTCTGAAAGACTCTTCTCTGAACACACATTCATTCTTTATGCTTGATCCTCATATGTAATGTGACTTAACAGATGTAAACATGGCTTTTTTTCATCAATCTGATTTGAGTATTTTGGTGGTTTGAAACAGTGGGAACTGGACTTTCCCATCTCCAATTTACGAACATGAACTTGACTCGCAACATCTTTGTTGTTGGCTTCTCAATATTCCTGGGTTTATCGGTCCCTCAATATTTCTCTGAGTTTGCTATTCGGTCTGATCATGGTCCAGTTCACACTCGTGCACTATGGGTAAATTTTCTTTCTCTTTTTTCATATGTTGGCTTTTCTGTGGGAATCTATTAGGTTTTTGAATACAGTCTCTCTTTGCCATTTTGGTAACACACTTACATGCCATGTTTCTGTGCTGTGACTTGTGCAGTTCAATAATATTCTGAATGTGTTCTTTGGTTCTCCGGTGATTATCACAATTCTTGTAGCAACCGTTCTGGACCTAACACTTACAAGGCATGTGACAAAGAGGGATCGGGGTAGATTGTGGATCAAAAGGTTCAAAGGTTTTAATGATGATCCCAGAAACTATGAATTTTACCGGCTCCCTTTTGGTCTTCACCGAATGTTTCCCCCAACAAGCTGATTGAAGTTCTTAAGTTGTGAGCTATTTTTTCCTCGGCTGAGCAAACTGTTTTGGCAAAACCATAGACTGACAAACAGGCAACAAGCAAAGGTGGATGTAACGTTAGCTGGCAGTTCTCTGCATTAGAAAACCAGTTTTTGATATGTTACCAATGGGCTTTGTTCCACATTCTTGTTCCTTCGCTTGCACGGTTCGCATGCTTGGCATGTAATGGTTGGCTCCTTGAAGACGATGGCAGGAAAGGGTCCTTCACATGAGAAGTGCACCTTTTCTCGCATGCATTCTTACACTAGTTATACATATGCACTGACACTGTTAGGCCAATCTTGTACATCTCGGAACATTAAAATGATCATTGGGTTGATACCCAGCGGTTCTCAAGTTTTGGATCTTCTCTAGCTCTCCTTCAATTTTTATTATGCATTATACCTTCTTTCTATATACTTTCGGTTTTTTTGTTTCTAAAATCAAATCCAGAGGATTGGTGGGTTTATGAAACTGGACTGGAAACCCTAGACTATTGAAACTGTTTTTGTGGTGGACTGCATTGTTGAAATATTGTGTTCAAATCTAACATTTTTAGTGTGTGGTTTAATATGGAACAAACTGAGGCCTCACTTGAAGGTGTACCAATGTGGGTGCTGGTTCACCATGGCCTTGAATTTGTGCCCTCTTTATTTTAAAACCCTCCAGTGGAAAAAGTAGGAAAAGTAAGTAAACTCTCTTGGAGCAATTGAGAAATTAATTAGCTAGCTCTTGAAGCCTAAAGCTTCAACTCTGGTAGGAAATCTAGCATTTGATGAGATGGTGTGATTGGAAGCCACAATAAATATGATAGTGGCATTTTCACAAATTCCAATCAAATATCTGATGATTTTGCAAACATGTTTTGATGCAATAGAATCACCTGTCTTCACCCTGTCATTGTGCCTCCTTTCACCCCTTAACCCCTCTTTTAGTGATATTCGGAAGTAAGGAAATTTGATTAAATCTCAGTATGAAATGCTGAAACAATGTACGAAATGCTGAGATTTTTTTGTAATCTGACCCTGTGTATGACCAAACTCAGGGTACTGGTGCTATCTTTTCCTGACTTTACGGATATCTCTAATATTTCAAGATTTGGTTCTCTGGTCCATTGCTGGTTTGCACAGTTAGTTATACATCAATTTGAACGTTGAAAAGGGATCCCTATTGTAAAGGATTAAGCTCTTGTAAACTCCATAGGAATCAAGTGCTTGTAAAATTTTGTTCTTAATAAAATGACTTACCTTAGGCCCCTCTTTACACTAGGCTGGAGAGCCCTTGTCTCATGAGTTTTAAAAATAGCTTGAAGGATCCTTCAATAGGCTGCAGATCTTCAATCAATGGACTGTTGGGCTTGAAGGACTTCAAAATTGAAAATGGATGAAAAATACACATGAAATCTCACATGACAACATAAAGAGGTTGGCTTGAGATGAATTCATGGGGAGACCAAGAAAAGGAAAATTATAATAAGTTGTCAAATATTATTTCATTATTTAAATGAAAGGTTTTGGGGGTGGCGGGATGGGGAGGATTTTGAATATTTCCCTCCTACGTAATGTCAAGGTCCCTTAGAAAGGTCTATTTTTATTTTACACTATATTTGATAACCTTGACCCACTCAAAATCTCTTTTGGAATTTTCATGGAACAACCATTGGTATGAGTTTAATGACTTTTGAATTTCATGGTCCACAGGCCCCCAACCCTAGGGTAAAGAGGGCCTTAATTGCCCAATTATAATCCAGTAAATAAACTCTCATTTTATATTGTCCCACTTTTCATATTTATTAGTGAAGATTTAAAAACATGTAACACACTTCACGTGATAAACATTGCTAGAAGCCAAATTAGGGGGCATGGGTGGAATTGCTTGGAGTGTAGCTAGGTTATAAGCCTTGAGTTTAAGGGGGTAAAGATAAGCTTATGGATTAGTATTATTTCATCTATCATCATTCATTACATTGATAAAAAAATTCATCCGTTCATCCATATTGAGCTCTCACTATTTGATCATGTATACATCTTACTGATGACTAAAAGGACAACACTACAAATAGATTCAAAGCGATTTTGTGAAGATCCTTCAAATGATTTGTTGCTCTCAAATGTAGTTCATAGTTGTCTAAACCATGTCCCTTACTTCTTCCCATGAGGTAATCCCTATACCTTGCTTTTTGAACACGTGCTAAAATGAGGTCACCAATTGTTATATCATAAATATTAACAATTTTTTTGACAAATTGCATTGATTGTGTGTGATGCATAATTTTTACCAAATTACAAGTTAACACGTTGGCATCATTTTGCAAGTCCATGGTTTCCAAAAAGAAAACTCACATATTATATTTGTAAATTATGGTACCTATATAATATTAATTAATTAGGTTTAGAATAAAAGATGTGCCTTTTCATGTCCATGCTATTTATGCTTCTAAAATAAATTCATTTAATTTTTTTTCTTATTCCAAATTTTTTTAATCCAATAACAATGGGGGATCAAATTTTTTAATAAATATTTCAAATCGAATTTGGTATATTAAGGTAAATAAAATTCTTTATGAAATATTAATATCCAACATTGATATGGTATAACAAGAACTCAAACTAATTAAACCATAAATCCACTTGTCATCACCTTATGAATTGCATTTAAAATAAAACACATTAATGCCTTGGTCCCCACAAAAATTATGGCTTGGATTAATGGCATGCCATATAAAAAATGGCATTACATTGGGATTAATGAATTGCCATTGTGTTAAAGCATGATATGAAATTCAGAAAAAAAAATGTAATTCAAATTTTTTATAGAATTGAGGTTTAGTTCTTCAAGGTGTCATTGCATGTGTTGGATGAATACAAAACAAGCTTATTTCATGTTGTAATGTGTTGACACTATAAGAAATCATGGCCTTTTTTATTGGGAATTTCAATAAAAAAAACCCCTCATATGGTTTTTTTGCTCCCATGTCCAATTTGACCAAAGTGTTATTCTAGACAAGTTGTTTTGGATTCGACCATTTCAACTACATATTTTTGGTTGGTTTTTTTGAATGAACAACAATGACAATAATATAATTTGGGCAATGATAGAAAAAAATTATTAATTTTTTTTCTTTAACATTTATATGAAAACACTAATTAATTAATTACCTACCGTACCTTAACCTACCCTACTTCCTTACCTATTTAATTAATAAACCTAGTAATTAATTATGCCAAAAGAAATTTATTTATTTACGTACCAACCTTATGTCCTAGGCCTAAGCTAAGCCACCTAGTTTAGCCACCCAAGCTATACCAAGCCATTTAAGCTAGGCCAAGCCCCCTAGGTTAGGTGGTCTAATAGGCTTTGCAACTTAGACTACCTAATTAGGTCACCTAAGTAGCCAAGGTAGCTTAGGTTACAAGTGTGAGGGTTGAACTCCTCACTTCCACATTGAAAAATCAAGTCCTTAACCATTGCACCACCACCCCATAATGTGACTTTCATGGATAACATATTGGAATGAACATGATTTTGGACCAACATATTGTAATCAACTTCCATGAATTTGTTTTCAACTTGTTGCACTAAATGAATTTGAATTTTTTTACACTACTTACATAAATAGGTAGGTTATAGGTAGGTTAACCTAGGTAAATAGGAGGTACCTATTAATAAATGCGTATACCTAAGTAACATGTAGGTTATAGTCTAGTAGGCTTTATAGGTACCTACTTGGTTTACACTTATACCTACCTAGTAAACTACCTAGGCCTATGCTACTTAATAAGCTATGTAGGTACCTACTAACCTATTAATAGATTTAGCTTAGGCATACTAGATAGGTATCCTAGCCTATTAAGTAGGTTTAGGCTTAATCTACTTACCTAATAACCTAGGTTAGCTACATACCTACCTAGTATGCATAGGTGGCCTAGGTTAGGTTACATACTTAGCCAATAGGCCTAGGTAGCCTAAGTTAGGCTACATACCTACTTATTACGCCTAGGTGGCCTAGGTTAGGTTACTTACCTTGTAAACCTAGGTGGCCTAAACTAGGTTACATACCTAGCTAGCTAATAGGTTTAAGTAGCTTAGGTTAAGTTACATATTTACCTAATATGCCTAGGTGGCCTAGGTTAGGTTACATACCTTGTAGGCCTAGGTGGCCTAAATTAGGTTACATACTTAAGAGGCCTAAGTGGCCTAAGGTAGACTACCAACCTTGTAAGCCTAGGTGACCTATGTTACATATGTAGCTACCAAGTCGACATCGATAATTAAGTCAGGCTATCTACCTTGTAAACCTAAGTGGTCTAGGCTATTTACCTAGTTAGTAGGAATAGGCTACCTACTTATTAAGCCTAAATGACCTATGTTATTTACCTAGTAGGCCTAGTCTAATAGGCTACCTACATGGCTAATAGGTCTACTTAATAAACCTAGGTCACTTAGGATACCTACTTAAAAGGCTTACACTACCTAGTTATAAGCTATTTAATAGTCCTAAGCTATGTCCTAGGTCTAGGCTAGGCTATATAGTTAGTAACCTAACTAGGTTATTACCTAACAAGTAGCCTACTAGTCTATTAATTATGTTAGGCTAGATAGGTAGTCCAAGCCTAACCTAACCTATTAATTATGTCAGGTTAAATAGGTAGTCTAGATTTTACAAGTAGGCTAAGTCATCAAATGAATATGGCCCATTTGATTATTTTTCAAATCATAATGGTCAATTTGACTAAACCTTATCCATTCAATATGACCAATTTGATTAAGCCATAGCCATTTGTCCATTTTGACTAGATCTTTGATTTGACACTTGGTCAAAAATGTCACTTTAGTCGAATGTACTAATCAAATGTAACATGTGTTTTTCATGCCCCAAACCTTTAATCAAAATGGACATACCCTTTGGTCAATGTGCACACTTTGGTCAAGTTGGCATTTTGAAAAGTCGTTATTTTCTTGTAGTGGTTTATCATGTGATTATGTGTGCATACTTTGTGATGCGAAATCACTTTGTGATGCATTAATCACACCACGACATGAGATTTGGCTGTGTGGTGACAATAGACAAATATTTGATGACCTCACATGAAATACCCTATGTGTAATGTTTCTTTTATTATTCAATTTTTGCTAAATTTTTATTTGGACAATATGATTCCAACCTTTACAATGGATTTTTCATGAAAAAAATGACCCAAATTTGCCAAATTTTGCATTTTTTGTTTCAAATTGCTAGGTTTTCATGAAAGTTCCAAGAATATAATAAGATTTGTTCTTTCACTTTCATATTTAATATGTAGACAAATTTGGTTTAAATTATTTTATGGATGATTGTCATTTTGGCTACATCATAAAATCCTTAAAACAAGCCATGTTTTTACGATCTTTTGAGAATATCATTGAAACCAATGAATGTTTGGCCGTAATTGGAGATGAATACCATACTATCAACAATATCAAAAAGTCTATTTATTTTATTAGTTAGGGGTACCAATTTAATCCAATGCCATGAACATATAGTAGATGTCAAATTGAAAACAATTTTTTTTTTCATAAAAAGATTGACCTACTTGAAAGGTGATGGAATAATGGTATAACCTTTGTTTAGGACCTTGGGATTTCAAAAAAGGTCACGGGTTCAAACCTAATAGTGTGTACATGAAAGCTTTGTCAGTGTCTTGCCACTGAACTTGACCTTGGGGTGCCAATTTGTTGGAAAAATCTATTGTTGTGTTTTCAAATATTTATTTTCTTGAAAACCCTTAATGATAAAGACATGCATATTTTCAATTATCCATTGAAAGTTGTGGGTTGCCATTTTTAAACAATGTTTTGATTACATTGAAATTGGTTTAACACAATTATTATAAATCTTTTAAAATTGACATTTTTCATAACATGTTTTTTCATGACCATGATACAAGTGCATTCCACATTCACATTTGCAAATCCACATCTTTAAATTGAATGTTGCAAATTGCAATGGTGAAGATTCAACAATAAAAAAACTCATATACATAGTAGTTCATGATTGTACAATGTTGCATGCATTTGTAATGATCAAACATTGACCATGATCCTTTCAAATCACCTATTGACTATATATGTTTTATAATATCAATGTCACTATAGGTGGGCGACATTAGCTAAGAATGGGGGTTGTATGTAAACATCTTGAATAAAAACTTTTTAGGATTACCTTGCACATTAAACATGTTATTTAATCAATAGAACCATTGTTTTCATTATGAACTTTAAATTGTTCAACTAGTTTCAAATGTTTGTGGAGTTAAAAAGGGAGGAATGTTCCAACAACAAATCAATTTTTTGTCTTTATAATTTGGGTAGTAATTCATCACTAAACTCAATAATTTTAAATCCAAGAAATGCCTTATTTATTGACTTAGCGATGGCTAAAAGGGTGTAAGTGGGCGTCTTTTCCTTTTTTGTTTTACCAAATCATTTGTCATTTAAAAACTCTATTTGGAAGGGCATGTAACAAATTAAATGTTCATGAGATGGATGTAAATTCATGTCATGGTTTTGGATTGATACAAAACATAGTACATTTTGAACAAACACCTTGTAATGCAAATTAATGCAAACTTACATTGTTTACACACAAAGGTTGTATTAATTGCTAATCATTTTTTTTTCCTGATGCATTTTCAATAGTTCTTTCTCATTAATTTTGTTGTAAACATTGTTCTTCATGTTCCATTCACATTGCAACTTTTGCCAAGAAACATGGCTAACACATGATGGATGTTCAAATAACAAACCATCACCACTCATTTACATGAAGGGTGGGCATTATACCTTTCATTCCTTGCCTTACATTAGACCTATCAAGCCCTTGGTTTTTTTTGTTGGTGATAATTTGAACATAACATTTCCATCAAACTTAAAAAATAGATATTACATCATTTTCTTAAAACTAACATCATAGTTGAAAATCATAATTTTCTTTAGAATATTTACAAATGTCGATTGTTTTAAACATTCATTAATCTTTTGATTTTTTTGAATGTTAATATCTAATTATGGAGAAAATTGATGGGACATTTACAATAACATCAAAACAACATTTAAAAGCTCTTGTATATCCTCATATCTAGAATCACTCAATTCATTTGTTGTATTTGGCCATCAGTAAATTATAATGTTCCCAATTGAAACTAAAACTTATTCTTTTTCTAAAAACTTGGAACCTTCTTAATGAAATGTATCATTTTCTTTATGTAAGTTTTTGAATGGGTTTTCAAAAATGACTTGTATTAATTTCCCCATAAAATTCAAAATTATTCAAGGACACTAGATTTAATTTGAAATTTAAAATTGGTTCAAAAAAATCAAATCATAGACAACAATTATTACATCTTTCACATAAGATCAATGGAACTAATTTATTTTTAAAGAAGATTTTAACATCCATTGAATTTGCCATTATGTTTAATGGAAACAACAACACATAAAATAATATAAAATTAACATAAAAATATTGATTGAAACAAATTTAAAAGTACACATAACTATAATCCACACATAAGACAAAGTGTATACAACATTAATTGATGCATTTAATGGATGAATATTGTAATTGGTTTTAAGAACAAATGAAAAATCAAATTTTAAAAGAAACAAATTCAAAACATTGTCAAGAATGTGACCATAATTAGTTAATAGTAAATAATTGTTTATATTGAAAAGTGATATTTTAAAATTATTTAGCTTTCATGAATGAAAAAAATTGGATTTTTGATATGTACACTAATGAAAAAATAACATTAAATTTCACCTTGCATGTCATCCTTTTGTTAGTTTCACAAATTAATAAATTCCATTTATCCTATTCCAATTATGCATAGTGTGAATATCAACACAAAAATGTCATCAAATATTTAAAATGTTACATGGACATCCTTTTGACAATCTTTTAATACGTAATGTAAAAATTAATATTAAAAAAAAATTAATGAGTAAATCAAAGAATTTTACATAAATCCATTTGTGAAGATAAAATGTACAATAAAATTATTTTAAAATTATTTTTCACATTTTTCATTTCTTTTAACATTTGATTTTTTTTATTTTTTAAGTTTTTTTATGAGCATTTCTAATCTACTTCATTGACACCTATAAATTCCTTTTTAAGAAATTAATTTTTTTTTTCATCTCATTTTAACTTGGAATTGTTTTTAAAAATAACTCCAAAAATTGCATCATTTTTCACAACTTTGTGAATATTTTAATAATGAAAAAATAATTCATTAACGAAACAAATTATATCAAAGTGTTCAACATTTGAATACATATATGTGCAAAAAAAAATTTAATTTAATTTTTTTTTACAGTTTATTTCTCAATAATTCACCAAAAAAAAATCAATTGAAAAA
>Ga0209208_10007291_pt1 | contig 15022 bp, 18 predicted proteins | sample S1TSphfallax_3_FD_187694 | JGI IMG/M metagenome (GOLD analysis project Ga0209208, IMG submission 187694) | Host-associated microbial communities from peat moss isolated from Minnesota, USA - S1T2_Fd - Sphagnum fallax MG (SPAdes) (version 2) | ecosystem: Host-associated > Plants > Peat moss >...
CGTTGGAAACCCAGCCCTTTGCTCGTTCTCACGGTCGCTATACTCTGCGCGCTGGCCGGCGTCTTTATTTACTTCTCCATCGGAGGACGCTGATGAGTCCTTACTACGATCAGCCCGGATCGCGCCAGAGAGGACCAGAGGACGTCGCCGGCGTCCTTGTGCTGTTCGCTTGCGCTGCCGTCGGATTCTGCTGGTACGTGGCCGTGTCGCGTCTCCATCTGCGCAACGCGCAGTGTCTTGAAATCTTCCTCTACGGCGCCATCCTGTTCTTTGGCGGCGGCCTCATCATTGCGCAGCTAGTTGGCCGCCGGAAAAAGAGAGAGGAAAACTGGCCTCACCCCGCCATCGTGATTCCGGCGTCGAAGGACGCCAGGATGGTGCGCGATGCCGGTGAGTCTGGAGCCACGCTGCTCGGATACAACGTGCACAAGGAGCCATGGCTCTGGCCGGATACGGTGCGAATGAAGCATGGCGTCATTGTGGGCGGCACAGGCGCGGGCAAGTCTACATTCCTTGAAAACATCGTCGCTCAGGATCTGAGGCGGCGCTTTGGCGCGCGCAGGATGCCGATGATTGTTTTCGACGGCAAGGGTGAGCGGGAGTTCCTTGACCGCCTGCTGCCGCACATCGAAGCCGCCGGCCGCCTGCAGGACCTACGCGTGATCGATCCGACCCATCCTTCCGAGTCGGCGCGATACAACCCCTTTTACGCGCTCGACGACGCCTACCAGGAGCATGTGAACTTCATATTCCGCTCCTTCGGCCTGCGCGAGGATTTCTTCAAAGGGCACCAGGAAGCCTATCTTTCGGACCTCGTTCGCATCCTTCAGTACACCGGCAAACTCTTTAACGTCTACGACGTGCTGGTCATGGCGCTCGATGAGAAGGTGCTTGAGGAGCAGATCGGAATTGCAAAGGCCCGCTTGGCATCAGTGCAGGGAATCTCCATGCAGAAGCGTTTGAACTTCGAGATGTCGGTCAAGATGCTGCAACGGTCGCTCGCAGACCGGGAGCGAGTCGAGAAAATTCAGGGCCTCTTGAATGAACTCTTGAGCTTCCTGGAGGACGAACTGTCGATCGTGACCGGCTCCTACCAGGACTTGCTCACTCTCGACGACATTCTCGAAAAGGATCTCATCCTGTTCGTCTCCCTCAACGCAAACCGCAATCAGCGTGCTGTCGAAGCGTTGGGAAAGATTCTGCTCCAGAACATTCAGCTGATGGTTGGCAAACGCTACGCGCAGCCGGCCAGCGACAGGAATGCAGACGAACCGATGCTTTCGGTAATCCTGGATGAGTTTGCGCCGTACGCATATCCCGGATTTACACAGGTGCTCCAAACGGCGCGTGGAGCGCGAGTCTCGTTCTTGTTCTCCATCCAAAGCATGCCCCAGTTGCAGCGGGTGAGCCAGGCATTCGCCGACGAGGTCTCTTCGGCACCGGGTACGAAGATGATCATGAACGTCTCGGAAGAAAACACGGCGCAATGGTTCTTGAAAGCGTCGGCTCGGATTGCGACAAAGCGGCGTAGCCTCTCGGTGCGCCGCACCGGAATCTTGTCGACCAGATACACCGAGACCGGAACGGGCAGCGAGAGCGATATCAAGGAAACCCGCGCCCGCGAGGACCACATCAAGAATCTGCCTGTAGGCCAAATGGAGATTCTGATGGTGGATAACCGTGAGGGCACTCGCTATTCCCACCTGCACGTCCGGCGCGCTCCTCGGTTTCAAGTTGAGGGTCTGGAGTCTTCCCTCTATCCCAAGATGCACAGCTATCTTGACCCGGAGGTCGGCGTCAATCTGCGGTTCAAGGAAGCTGAGAACCGGAAACAGCGGCGCAGGAGAACGGCGGGGGTGTTCCTCGGCGTGGGCGGTGGAAAGTGACGATGCGAATGTCTGCCACAATCCGATTGGCAGCAATTGCCATGTTGCTTTGCTGCGTGCATGGGCTGTCTCTTGGTCAGACTCTGGATCGGCCAAGCACTCCGACTACGCAGCATGTCCCCAAACGACAGGGGTTCTTCGACTACGCACTGGGCAAAATCAATCCGCGTGGCATCGACTATGGCGCGTCGATGGAGTCCGCCCGGAACGCTGTCGTTGACAACACCATCGACGATCTCTACTTCTGGTCGAATGTCGTGACGCTGCTTTTGCTCATTGGCCTGGTTGCCGTTGTTCTTCTTCAGTGGCGCGCTGCCGACAAGCGCGAAGTCATCGTGGCGTCTCTGATCGCGCAATTATGGAACGGCCGCGTGAGCGACAGGATCGAGATTGAGCGCCGAACCCAGCAGTTCAATCAGCTGGTTGAAGCGCATAACGCCGATGTGGAGAAGAACCTGTCTCAGAAGCCGAGCGCTTCGCAGCAGGATGCCGATGCGGCGGGAAGTTTGACGCGAAGCGTTCGCAACCTCGCAGACAGCAAAGGAATATCGCCGGTGGAGGCGGAGAAGATCGAAGCATCAGCGCCAGATGCAACCACGGCGAGCATGCAGCAAAACATTCTCCTGTTGCAGCGGCGCGTGGAGGCGTTGCAGAACAGCGAGCACAATCTCAAGCAGCGCCTGAACCAAACGACCGTTTTGCTCGATCAAGAACGGCGTCGCAACGCGACACTCAAGGGCGCATGAAAGGGCCAGAATGACCAGAGCAATTCAATCCGATTTTGGAAGTCATGACGACTGGCTCATCCATGTCCGTCGCGAAATGCCTGTTCCGGAGCAGCCCTACGCGCTTGCTCTTGGCCGTGTCGATCTCTTTCGGAGCTTCTACCGGATGCGGGAAATTCCGTTCCCAGCTCAGTTCGCGGAGGAGTTGGAACGTATCGAGACGCTGCAGGATCCCATACGGACAGCGACATTAGAGGCTCTAAGCGACACAATCCTTGAAACCCTTACGAAGCAGCTCTGCGATCGGGTACGCCCGACACCCTCTGAAGATATCGAACCCAGCTCCTCTCCACGAGAACAGATTCAGGTGCTGCGCGATCATCTTGCGGAGCGAAATCCGTATTTCATGCTCTGGGTTGCCTACAAAAGGGATGTGACAGACCACATCGTCCCCGAGCAGTGGGGCGAGTATGTCCTTCACGAACTTGGGGCCGAGGGCGCTGAAGAGATCGCGTTCGCGCACGCAATGGTCGAGTTGGACAAGCTGCTTGCTCTCTTCCATGACGGAAATCGATTGCTCCCCGGCCTCGCCTTCGAGCGCATCTTGTTTCTTCATGCTCTCCATGGCCCGGAGCGAATGCTCCAGACGCGCGCAGTCCTGGGAATGCTAACAGCGGAGTTGGCGGCATGTACGTCCGCGTAGTCAGCTTCGGGACGAATTGGTGGACTATGAATTCACGCGACACGAGCGATCCATATTGCTTCCGGCGGAGGGCAGCCTGGTTCAATGCCGCCGCCTTGACGTCGGGAAGGCGGCTTCATCACAGCGCGATCTTTCCCGGCCAGATCCGCTTCAATTCGACAAGTGGCTTCGATCCAGAGTTCCCGTTGCGCGCGATTGGCAAGACGTTTCTCTGCTCGGGGCCGCGCCAATTCGCTGGCAGGATGCATCTGCTATTTGAGCGTCGCGCCGCAGGAACAGTACCCGACGCCTACCTGGTGACGCTCAAATCTGTGGAGCATGGCGCGATCCAGTTCGCCCATCCGGGTTGGAAGTCTGCCGGCGTCCGGCCAATCTCAATTAGCTTGCGCGGCGAAAAGTACGAAGCAATGTTTCTGTTCGGAACCGGAGACTGGGTCGAGAGCGACCTAGGACGATGGCAGGTCGATCCAGGTCAGTGCGGGATTTCACTTAACTGCGCTAAAGAAGGAGCACTCCAGTGAGGTATTACAAAGGCCATATCGCACTCTCAGATGCGCGCGACGTGCCGATCTTGTTGCATATTCGGAACGCGCGGGCCATCTGTTTTGATCAGTTGTGCGATCTGCTGTCGTTCGAAATCATCACTGAACGTCCACGGTCGCTTCGTTGGAGGTTGGCGCGCATTGAGAAGGCCGGGCTAGTTAAGAGGTTTCAAGGGCAGACCCATCTTCGTACGCCAGTCTTCGGAATCACACAGCAGGGACTCATCTTTCTCGAATCCCGTGGCCATTACTTGCTCTCGCTGCCGAGCGCAATGGAGACGATTCTGCATCCTTCCCAGGTTCCCCACGCTCTTGAGATGGTGAGTATCCGCGTCGCTTTTTCCAAAGCAGGCGTACTTCAGTCCTGGAAATCAGACCTCGAAATTGCGTCGAAGAACCTGGTGTTGGAGAGCGGAGCAGCAAAAGATTTCGATGCAGTTGCCGGGATCGAGGTCGATGGAAGGAGCCGCACGATCGGCATCGAATACGAACGGAGCCCAAAAGCCGCCGCCAGGTACCGCGCAATTCGAGAAGTCTTTGAGCGTGACGAGACGACAGATGCCGTCCTATATCTCACTGCAAACGACGACATCCTGTATCTGCTCGCCATGGAATTGCGCGCAATGCGCAAGCGGATCGGCTTCGTTTTGAGCGACGCATTCCGTCGATCATTGCTCGAAACTCGCACGTTGACGAACTCAAGCAACTCAGAGGTCGTGCCGCTGCGAGATTTCCTGAGCGGGAATCAACGCACTTGACTAAGCCTCTTTCCATGCCCATTGCCGACCCATTGACATCCTATTCCAGCCTCATTCACGGCCGATTGACCTGCTTTGCCTACCCTTTAAGCAGAATCGGCATGGCTTAAGTCGTTGCCAATCAGAGACTTGCTTCTTGACTATCCCTTGTACATAGACCTCAAGTTAAGGCTTTGCAAGCGTGAAAGCGAATAGATGACCGTTCTGAGCACATTCCGCGGAGCTGTATCAAGAGGCTTTGATGTTTGCCGATAATCGCGAACGGAGTCCGGCTGGCCGCCATCGCATGCCAGCGCCAGTCTATGAATCAATCATGGTCTGCTGTGCGTTTCGATTCGGTTAGCGGAACCCCGTCGCTTGCGGTAGCATCATGCTTGTATTATTTCTCCATGCAAAATCGCTCTTTGCTACATCAGTTTCCTGTCGCCCCGACCAGATTTGTCTTGGCACTGTGCCTGATCTGTTTCTCGGTCGGAATCAGAGGCTCGGCGCAATCATTAGACATTCGCACCGAGCTTCGTAATCAGTTGCGCTTCCTGGAGATCCAAAGGGACGAGTATGACCATACCTTCGTCGGCAGACAGCTCGAACTACAGAGATATGAAAAGGACGGGCAGGATTACCTGAGAGATCACCAGATGGCAGGCTTTGCCCCTCTACTCCATGATCCAGAACTGGATCTGTTTGGAAGCCCCTGGTTCGCTTTTATGATCAGCCTTGGCCAGCAGGAAAGAGACGAACAAACGGAGCGAATAGTCGCTTTAAAAGAAACAATTAGGCATGTAATTTCCGGTCAAGAACCTGGTTACTCAGTGCCAAGTCCTAATGAGGCGGCGCGCGGTCGCAACGTTCTCGGTGGCATACAGAAGGCTGAAGATGTCGTCGAGTCATACACGAATGCTTGTGACCGCGATGACTGGATGCGCTCACAGATTAAATCGACAATCTCTCGGGCCGATGATATCGAGGAACTCATAAAGCAGATGTATCAAGCTCACGACGAAGAGCAAAGACGTCAGGCTCAGTTGGCGCTAGAACGGGCGAAACGGGCGGCCGAAGAGCAACGTCGTCAACTAGCGCGAGAGTTGCACGATCACCCTACGCCTGACGAGTTTCGACACGACCACCACGACGGTCCAAGCGGCGGAGTATCGAGGCCCCAAAGAGACGCCTTTCCTCTGGATCGACAGCAGAGAGATGTGATCGGCGGCATCATGAATGCACTCGATCATGAAGCGCACCAGGACCCTGAGCGGATGCCATAAGAATAAGAGGGACGGCAGTCAAAATTGAGTGCATGAAAACCTCACCATGTATGCTGAAAGTCACAAATCAAGGTTCCGCAACTACCTAAAGGTCTTGCCGAGGTCATGTTTCTAATGATCAGCCGAAATGCGAAATCTGCTATCGGAGCGTAGGGTCGGGAGTTCGAATTTCTCCTCCCGTCCGAGCAGGCACTCAAACCTCTTAATCCCGACGTTCGGGCCCGGAGAGAACGGTGGCCCGGTCTCCCATCTTGGCGATCAAGAGTTCGATGGTATATGTGCGTCTAGCATCCAAACGGATTGTCATTGACCAACGTGCCGGTCGTGACGAACTTGCCACGCCCTGTTGGGTTGAAGCGCCCGCAAAGCAGATTTTCAGGAACTTGCCGGCAGATCGCAGTCAGCCAGGCCTCAGTCGGTGCAAAAATCGCCGAAGCGTCCGGACACCCTATCGAGGCTCGACAAGAACTGCCGCCTTTCCGAGCGATTCGCCGGCCAATCTCACCTTGCCAAATATATAGACTGCCCTTCTTCCGAATACGCCAGCGCACCATCGTCAGCAACTTGAATGCCCCATGCCCCCGACGCTATCGCTGTGTTCGATTCAAATGTGCCATCCGTTAGGGCTCGCAACCCGAGCAACCGAAACCAATGAGTCTCCTGTTCACAACCTCCAGCCCCCCAATCCCACAAGAGAGGAGTACCGCTATGCAACCCAGCTTGGGAAAGATGTCCGCCTACAAGATACTCAACTGGCGGGACCGTGCCGCCAGTTCCGTCGAGCAAACCGTCGCCGCATTTCTTGAAGTCGGCGAGGCCGTCGCCACCCGCTGGATCCAGACGGCCAAAGGTGTCCTGCTGCTTCAGATGGTTCCGGACAACGGCGCATCGGGAGCGATCTACGTCTTCGATCGACAGCGCGAACAGTGGTACATGCTGTCGTTCGAAGGTTGCGAAGACCAATTCACCGCGGAGAAGTTTGACCGCGCGTTCTCCGAGTACGACCTGTTCCGACTGGTAGAGCAGCCTGGCCTGCTGCTCTCAGAGTCTCAGGGGTTCCAACCGGCCGCCGCTTAGCCCACCCGCAACACACCCACAAACAATTCAACCTCAACTCATAAAGGAGCCGTTATGCGTCTATCCGCAGGCCGTATCCGCTCGATCAACCGTGCGATCTCCAGGGTCCAATCGTCGGCCTGGTCCGCACCAGTCAGAAACCCCCACCGCACATTTGTAAACCCACCACTGGCCGCCTCCGCAAGCGCGGCCGAATTCGTGAGAGTCGTTGTGGTCCCAAGGGCCGCCACGCTGTAACACCGGCAACCGGAATTGGCGAGCAAATGCACAGGTCGAGCGTGCTTTGCTCGCCGCTTTCCGTAGATTTGACCGAGTTTGCGACCCGGGATACAACCACACAACTGACGAAGGAGGCAGGACGCTATGTATGCCAAGTTCTGTGTAAACCGGGAAACGGCGAACAACTTCATGCGGCTGTTCGTGAATCGGCGAGCCTACGCAATCCAGGCCGAGCGGGCCCTGCCGAACGGCTCCGTTCCCTATTACCCGGCCAGGGATTGGAAGACCAAAGAGCCGAGGCCGCTGGACGAGAGCGTGGTGCGGATGCACCTGAACGGCGACATCACCATCAGTCTGTATGCAATCAATCCCGAGACCCAGCGTTCGAAGTGGGTCGCGATCGATGCCGACTTCGACGGCTCTCTGGAGTCGCTGTTTCAGTTGCAATGGGAGTTGAAGCAGGACGGAGTGGACGCCGCCTTGGAACAATCGCGCCGCGGCGGGCATCTCTGGATACTCTGCGCCGAACCGCTGCTGGCCTCTGAATGCCGAATCTACGTCTACAATCTTGCTCTCCGACTCGGCATCCCGGTCAAAGGCGGCGGTCTCAAGGAAGGGATCGAGGTATTCCCACGCCAGGATCGGCTCGAAGATGGAGAGCTTGGCAATGCCATCCGCGCTCCAATCGGCGTGCACCGGAAGACGAATCGGCGCTACTGGTTTTACGAAGCCGAGCCCAATCCGGAAGCGCAGCTTGCCTATCTCGACGGGTTGAAAAAGCTCACCGAATCCGAACTCAGGACATTTATCGAAGGGATGAGTCTGCCCGAAGCCTACCGACCAGTCGTCGCGCCACCGTATATTCCGCCAGCCTCGTCCTCGCCACAACAGGAGTTCCGAATCCTGGACTATGTGCGCACCACGCGCAAGGACAGTCGGAACTGGTGGGCCAAGTGCCCCTCCTGCGCGGGAGTTGGACGCGACCGCTCCGGCGACAACCTCGCCATCCAGGTCAAGAACCCGCGCTTCTACAAATGCTGGGCCGGCTGCACGAAAGAGGAGATTCGAGCCGCCCTCGGTCAACCCATCCGCAAGCGAGCTCTGGTTTAGGGAGTGAATATGAACGCCGTTCCCGCAACTCGGAAGTCGGAAGACGCCTCATTGCGCCATGCTCTTCACGGACTCGCGCTTTCGGACAACATTCTCAAGGCGCTCCAGAAGCGAGGCATCTATTGCACACCCGGAGTCTCTCTGGAACACCAGCACCTGGCCAAACGGTATGTGCTGCGCGGCGTGGAATCCGGCGGCGCGGTCTCCGACCTGGGCAGGTGGTGCGCTTTCGTCTCCCCTGACGGTGATCCATTGCCCTGGTTGCAGTCGCTCGACTCGATTGCCGTGAATGGCCGTCATGCGATCTTCCTTGCCGAGACCCTGGTGCGCGTGGAGATGCTGCGCACCGTGAGGACCTGCGAGCTTGCGATTACCCTCCACACTTTGTCTCGCGCGCCAACACGGAATCGGCCGGAGGTCGCTTCGACGCTGCTCTTTCGGGGGCGGGATGGCGTTCTACCCCTCGATCTCTGGAAGGACGAACACCGCGCGGCCAGGGGAACGTTGACTCCCATCTTCTATAACCGCGCCGGCGAGGTGCTGCACCTGCCGCAGCGGTTTGAAGAGGCAATCAGAAAAGTGACGGCGGCGGTTTGCTGCGTCGGCTGCAAGCATGTGCATGTCGGAGTGCCGCCGGTTGCGGGAGGACTGAGAGCATGACGCATCCCATCGAAGCCGCTATCACAGTCGGCGAGCCGAACTGGACTCCGCTTGAGCTGGCCGTCCCGGCCTGCGAGTTGGAGAACTTTATGCATATAGGTTGCGCTGGAGAGATCGAGTTGTACAAGCACCAGTTCACGCGCCGGTATCTCAACATCGAGCGGAACTCACACAAGTTTTATCGATACCTCGACGGGAACTACATCGAGATCACGCGGGCAGCGGCACTTGAACACGTGCGCGGCTGAAACATCAACCAAGGAGCCTCACCATGTCAAAGGGAATCAACAAAGCATTCTTGCTGGGCCATGTCGGCAAGGACCCCGAGATCCGTTCAACCAACGGCGGAAGCATCGTTGCGTCCTTCTCGCTTGCTACCGCAGACCGCCAGAAGGACGGTCAGGGCAACTGGCAGGACAGGACCGAGTGGCACAACCTCGTCGCCTTCAACCGTACCGCCGAGATCGTTCGTGATTATGTTCGGAGGGGTTCGCAACTTTTGATTGAAGGCAAGATTCAGACCCGCACCTGGGATGATCGGGAAAGCGGGCAGAAGAAGTACCGCACCGAGATCTTCGTGTACGACCTGACGTTGTTCGGCGGTCGTTCCGACGAGCCTGGCCGGGACTCCGGCCACAGCAGAGGCAATGGACGCGCGGCGGTGGCAGGCTATAGTCAAACGCAGTCAACGATCGCCGGGGGCTACTCCGACGAGGGAATCTCGGACGACGACATCCCCTTTTGAGCGGTCACGATGAAGGCGACATAGGCGCTCTTCGGGGCGCTATTTCTGTTTGAGGAGTTGCGACGATGGCGATCAAAGAAGCCAAGACGAACACGGATCACGAGGCTCTGTTCACACAGCTGGCGGAGCCATTCGACCCGAACGAGATCAAGTGGCGCGTGACACACACAACCAGGGATGGCAGCCGTGGCGCGGTCGTTGCCTACGCTGATCCGCGAGCGTACACGGACCGTCTCAACCAACTGTTCACTCCGACTGGCTGGACCCGGACCTACGAGGTTTCCACGATATCGGCTGTCACGCGCATGAAGAAGGACAAACTCATCCAAACAGGCAAGGTTCTGGTGACGTGCACACTCACGATTGCTGGATTGGGTTGCCATGCCGGCAGCGGTGAGGACTGGGCCGATGAGCCGAATGCCATGACAACGGCGGAGGCGCAGGCGTTCAAACGGGCAGCCAGTTGTTACGGCCTGGGGCGTTACCTTTACAACCTAGCGGAGATGTGGGTCGCGCTCAATGAGTATCGGCAGCCAATCGAATTGCCGTCTCTCCCGCAATGGGCGCTGCCGAAAACAGGTGCGCCCGTTAAGAACCATCCGGCATCCGGCCCGCACCCTGCGGCAGTTCAACGGGGGCCCATCGATCCGAGAATTACGGGCAAGATCGAAGGCTTCCGGCGCATTCTCGGCGATCCAATTTACGGCGAGATACTGTGGCGCGTCGCGCGAACGCAGAAGGCCAATGCCATCCCCAACGCGCAGCTGCAAGCGAATGTCGCGGAGGCCATGGAACGTGCCGCGCGGGGAATCCGCAAGGCACACTCCCTGGCCGAGTTGATCGGCGATACGCAGTTCGTCACCGTCCTCGATCGCTTGCAAATCGGGTCAATGACGGCCATCCGGAGTCTCGACGCACTCAAGCATTTGGTCTCGGAACTCGAAGGACTGGCTGGGCAACCTGCCGCCTGATCGCAAGCGAAGTGTGGCCGGCCACTTGGAGGTTCTATGTGCAATATACGGATGATTCGTACGGAGCCCGGTCTGGTATCTCTTCCTCTGGAGAAGGCCGTCTATTGTGAGAATTGCAAGATGGTCTCGTCTTCGGCCCGGCAGCGGTGCGGTCTCTGCGGATCGCAGAGGATCGTTCGATTGGCTCCCTTAATCCCAGAGCCGTGGGACCCAGGTCCGGTTCCGGCGCTCGCATCGGCCGCATAGCCGTCAGGCTGCTGCGAGCCTCGATCTGATACTCGGCGATTTCGCAAACATTGAGAAGTCGAAGCGGTCGCCGCCAGTCGCAGATAGGTGAGGATAGGGTGTTCATGAGTACCGATCCAATTAGATCGAGATCAATCCCATGTAAATCGCTACGAGTGATGCTGTACCAACGATGATCCAGAGGAAGCCTCCTTGAAGGAAAGGCTTGATCCCGACGGCCTGAAGAGTCTTCTTCGAGAGCGAGGTTCCGATCAGGAAGAGCGTCGCGGTCAACCCCGCTTTACCCAGCCGGTTGAGATCGAGATATGTGCCCATGAAGCGCGGCAGATACGTACTGAGCACCGAGGCTCCGACAAAGAGGAATATGAACCAGGGAACCTTCACCTTCGCTTGATGTTGTGAGGTTCCGTCACGATTAGCCACTCGGCTCATATACGTCGCTGTGATGAGCGAAATGGGAACGATCCAGAGCGCTCTCGCAAGCTTTACGGTCGTACCGATCGCCAGCGCCTGAGGACCATACTTGGCCGCCGCTCCGACGACTGATGACGTATCGTGAATGGCCAGAGCCGCCCATAGTCCAAACTGGTTCTGGCTCAGATGCAGCCACCAGCCGATGGCTGGGAAGAGCATTAGGGCAACCGAGTTCAGCAGAAACACGGTGCCCATGGATACCGAAATTTCTTCCTCATTCGCGTCGGTGATTGGCGCGATGGCCGCGATCGCCGATCCACCGCAAATCGCCGTGCCCAGGGTGATGAGGTAACTGGCCTTTCCACCGACTTGGAAGACCTTACCCAACAAAAGCCCCAGCACCACCGCAGAGCAAATGCTGATCGCCGTATAGAGAAACCCGGATTTGCCTGCATGGACTACTTGCTGAAGGTTCATCCCAAAACCAAGCAGGATGACTGAGATTTGCAGCAGCAGCTTCGCCAGCGAGCTGGCCTCCTTGCGGTAGGGATGGACTACGGTGAAGCCAAACGCGATGCCACCCACGAGCGCCACCGGCGGGGAGACAAGTCCGCTACCAGCCAAAAGCAGACCAAGAAAGAAGATTGACCGCGAATCGAGGGGCTTCTTTGGGGTTCCCGGACCCGTTTGTCCAAGGTCCGCCGAAGCTGGCGCATACGCCGGATGAATTTCTTCAGCCGTTTCTGAAATGAAGCCCTTTCGTCCGTTCGCTACTTCCGTGTACTCCTCTGTCATCGTGTCAGTCACGTGTGTTCCTCTACAGTGACTATCGAGGAGCGCGAAGGCCGCGTCCAAGTAGAAGTTCTAATACCCTATTAGGTCTTTACCTCAAGGGCTCAGGCGGGTGTGATCCTGGTGGACCGTCTTGGGGCAACGGCAGCGGCGTACCCCTGGAGAAGTGTTAGAAAACTTCCCACATTGCCGGAAGGCTCAGGCCCCGCCCGGTAGGCTAGCGAGAAGCTGCGCGAAAGCTTCAGGCCATCGACCCCGGCCAGCTTAAGTGTGCCGAGTGAAAGCTGATTACGCACAGCCCAGCGCGAAACGAAGGTGAGGCCGAGACCGGCTTCTACGCCATTCAGCAGACCTTCCGTGGAGTCCAGCTCCATGCGTATGTTGAGGTCCTTGATCTTCAGACCCGCGCATGAAAGAGTCTGCTCCACGACCCGGCGCGAGCCCGAGCCGAACTCACGGACCAGCAAGGGCTGCGTACGAAGTTCATCGAGAGTGATCTTGCGACCGGCCCACTCGTGGCTGGACGGGACGACGAGCACCATATGGTCTTCCATAAACGGCTCGATATGCACGTCCGTTCGGTGATCTGGTCCTTCCAGCAACGCAACCTGAATGTCACCGGCCACCAGCAACGCGAGCATCTCGTCAGTGTTGCCGCTTCGCGCTGTCATTCGGACGAGCGGATTTGTCTGCAGAAAGGCCGCGATGAAAGCAGGCAGTAGGTATTGCGCGATCGTCTGCGAGGCTCCAAGGCTTAGCTCCCCCGCCTCCTGGCCATACGCCTTCGCAACTGCCGCATTCGCATCGTGGGCCAATGATTTGATCTTTTCGGCAAAGGGATGCAATGCTGCTCCGCCTGGACTTAGGGAGATGCGTCCGCCTGCACGGTGAAAGAGTGGGTGCCCGAATTGCTCTTCGAGTGCTTTAATCTGCTGCGTGACCGCAGGTTGCGTCAACAGCAACTCCTCAGCGGCCCTGCTGAAACTTGAGTGCCTGGCTACGGCGCGAAAAACGACTAAACGAAAATTCTCAATCGACACTACGGCGCTACCTCACTCGGAATACCCACTACACTTCGACGATAGACGTTTTCCTGTCGTGTTGAATACGCCTTTATCCGTGACAGTCTCAGACTTGCCCTGTTGGATATGAACTCACTCCAAGCGATGACCAAGGAAAAGTCGGCTTCTTGGAAACGATCCGCCCCAGGCGCGTTCTCGACTGGCGATATCAGGCCAATGCGCTCATCCAAATCGGAAACCTTAAGCTCGGTCATGAGCGAATTTCGTGAGAATTCCATTCCAGGAGGTGAGGTGAAACCATGAGGAATGTCGCGCGCCTGAAAATGGGGTACTACCCATTGCCGGAGGCCGAGGGAGTGAAACTTCGCTCCCTGCTCTCCTTCGTTGGGCCGGCTTCGGTGATCGACCCATGCGTCGGACAAGGAACTGCGCTGCATCTCGTCACGAGCGACGCAGAGGTTCGGCGCTATGGAGTCGAGCTCGATGCCGAACGTGCGCGGATCGCCGGCGCCAACGGCATTGAGACCATCCAGGGAAATGCCTTCGACGCGATTGCGCGGCCCGAATCCTTCTCGCTGCTGTATCTGAATCCACCGTATGACTCCGAGATCGGCTCAATCGCCAATCGTCGGATGGAGGCCGTGTTCCTGGAACATACCTACCGCTGGCTGGCGATGGAAGGCGTTCTCATCCTGGTGATTCCGTTCGAGCGATTGCACGACTGTTCTGGCTTGCTGAGTTCCCATTTCGCCAGATTAGCCGTCTTTCGCATGACCGATCCCGATTCGGTCCAGTACCGGCAGATCGCTGTGCTTGGCCTGCGGCGCGACGTCAGAGGAGCGGCCGTTGAAAACAACAAGCGGCAGCTTTTGAGCCTTGGCTTGTATGGCAGCTTCCTGGGACTTCCCGAGTTGCAGCCGGGCGCGTGTCCTTCGTATCCCGTCCCTCCGTCTGGCGCGGCGGAGTTGAGCTATCGCGGCCTTCCCTACGACCTGCTGGAAGACCTGTTGCCGCAATCGGCGGCATGGAAACAGGTCGCGCCGCTGCTGATGCCGCATCAGGACGTTGCGACTGGTAGGCCCATCACGCCGCTGCATGGCGGCCATGTCGGGCTTCTGTGTACCGCGGGGCTCCTGAACGGCGTCTTCGGCCAGGGAAACGACCGGCACATAGCCCGTTGGCGCTCAGTCAAGCATGTGACGACGTTTGTGGAACAGGACGGAGACTCCGAGATCATCCACCACCGAGAACGGTGGGCCAACGAGTTGTACCTGGTCTACGCCGATGGGAGGACGCTGAAGCTCACGGAGACACCAGCGAAGAAGGAGGGTGAGGCCGATGGAGAACGCACACCTGCGGCTCGGGCTGCTTGAGTACGTGCGCATGACGGAGAAGGCCTCGACCCGCATTCGCCTGCGGGTCGATCGCTATATCGGAGAAGATCGGCAGGCGCATCTCTTGAGCGTCTTCGGCAACGACTCGGATGTCGGCGCGATCACGGCCGCCGTTCACGAGAAAGCCGCCTTCAGCTTGACCTTCCCCGATGGCACGACAAAGGACGTAACCCTCGGCGAACATGCCTCCTGCTACAAAGGGGCCGTGACTCTGCCGGGCCGGAAGCATCCTGTCCGTCATCTGCTGGCGGTGTCCCAGGAACTCCATACCAATGGGAACGCGGGGCGGACGATCCTGTTGCGATACCGACGCGAGGAGGCGTGGGCCACGCTGGTGAGCTTCCTGGGGCTGCCTGCCGATCCAGCTTGGGCAGACCACATCCTTCGGATCGTTGAGGGAAAGAAGAGAATTGAGGAAATTGACGGCATCGGCTGCGAGCCCGCGTTGATCTCGGCAACGACCGATGAGATGCTTGAGTGGATTGGCGAGGGG
>Ga0209208_10007292_pt1 | contig 15019 bp, 15 predicted proteins | sample S1TSphfallax_3_FD_187694 | JGI IMG/M metagenome (GOLD analysis project Ga0209208, IMG submission 187694) | Host-associated microbial communities from peat moss isolated from Minnesota, USA - S1T2_Fd - Sphagnum fallax MG (SPAdes) (version 2) | ecosystem: Host-associated > Plants > Peat moss >...
TTTTTTCCAATGAAGGATGATATAATGGTGCAATCACTTAAGACTAATTGTCTAAATGGACAGACTGAGGTTGGAATTTTTAAATGATAATTTTATAGCATATATATACTTTGACAAAGAATTAACCTTTTCTTTAAAAAATATTAGCTTGTGGAAAATACCCTATAATAAAAAAAAATTCTAAATTTTTGACAATGGGATGAGAATTAAAAAATAAATTCAAAAAGTTGAGAAACTTGGGATAATGAAATGAAATTGAGAAGGTTTTAATTTTAAGGGCCTGGGACATGATGAAATTAATGATTCTATCTTTGAACTAGTCCCATTTTCATCCATTATCCAAGCTTTTTTGGGATTCTATTACCAAAAGTTCATCCATTGTCTCACTTCCTTGAGTTCATCCATTGTGCATTTTTTTCTTGAAGGACTTAGTGCAACTTCCGTCTTCCCCATGGTTGTTCACCCATTGTCCAACTTTCCAAATTCATCCATTATCTCAATCAACTACTCAAGGAAGTTGGCCCCCAACTTCCAAGGGTTCATCCATTGCCCATTTGCCCTAAATTCACCCATTGTTAAACTTCCCCATGTTCATCCATTCATCACCTTCTTGCTCATCCATTCATCACCTTCTTGCTCATCCATTCATCACCTTCTTGCTCATCCATTCATCACCTTCTTGTTCATCCATGTTTATCCATTGTCCCATTCCTCCAAGTTCACCTCTTGTCCCACTTCCCCAAGTGAATCTATTGCCCAACTTCCCAAAAGGAGTTCGAGTCAATCTTAGGGCGACTTTAGACGAGGGTCCAAGGTCCATGAACCAATGAATTCAAGCAATCTTCTTCGACAAAAGCTTTAAATTGGTCCCCAAGGCCTTTAGATGAGGGCTCAAAGACCAAAAAGTGGCAAAATTCATGCTAAACTTACATGGCACTTGTTTTGGAGGCAAAATCAATTTGGTTGGGACCAAGGTATAGTCCAACTTCAAGGATTCAATTTGCTTCAAATCAATCCAAATTGGCTCCTAGGAAATTGGACTCTCAACCCTCATCTAAAGTGTGCCTTAGTTAGTCTTCCTTGGGTTCACCCATTGTCTCATTTCCATGAGTTCATCATTCATTCTCATCAACCAAACTTCCTCGAGCTCATACATTGTTCTCACTTCTCCGAGTTCACCCATCGTCTCACTTCCCCAAGTTCACCCATCATCTCACTTCTCCAAGTTCACCCATTGTCCCACTTCTCCAAGTTCACCCATTGTCTCACTTCTCCAAGTTCACCCATTGTCCCACTTCTCCAAGTTCATGTTCATACATTGACATTACATGGTTTTCACACGGTTGTTAATATTGAACGCTTTTTTGGTGGGTTAGAACTGCCAGTTCCAGTTCATAAAAACTCAATTGAAATCAGGTCAGATCTTAGGAACTCATTCCAGCTCTAGAATTCCAAATTCCTACTCATGTGCGGAATTAGAAATGAAACTGGAATTGAATATTTTCACCACATCAAAGATTCAATTTAAATTATTCGCGCCCTCCTCACCTTTTCTAGTGCAAAACAGAGTCCGTTTTTTCTTGAATAGTCACTTAACCAAATTGTGTATTGATCTGCTGATTTAAGGGAAAAACACAATTGCAGATCCAAATTTGTTAACAAACTGCTGCAATAAATTCCCAGCTATAGCAGAACAGAAAGAGATGAAGGACAGTTAGAAAACACATACCTATCCACTTTAGGTCCAGGTATCATGCGGCGTTACCTACAAAACACCTCACAAGAGTGTACCAGCAGAAGCCAACTGTTAGTAATCCTTTCAGAATTCATAATCAGCAAAGAGGATTTCGTACTTCTCTGTATATCACAGTTCCTTGTGATCTCTCTTGCTTTCCTACCTTTAGTCCTGGTCTGTGCACTACACTGCTAGATTTGACCCAATTTCCCATTCATTCTCCAGTCCTGCAAGTACAAGCTGATCTCAGTTCCTCTAGGTCGAGTTTAGAAATGAAGAAACTATCCATGTACACTATTTCATTACAAAACTTGGAACAGTAATCGAGGAGTTTGGAAGATGTTGGGGGCTACAAGCTTACATAACCCCCCAATCTTTGACCAGCGCTTTTCTCTCCAAAAGAGTGATGAAAAACGCAATATTTGTCAATAGCTTAATTTTCTTTTTGCCTTGTCTAAGAGTTTAGAGAAACACTCGAAGAAAGGCAAGCAAGTTTGACTATACGTGATCGACCTACAATGGGCCTGATCGATTGTCCATAACAAGCTACCATAGCCCTCATAGTGAAAGAGCCTCACATTACACATGGGTGAATTGGTCAGACAGCAATTTGATAAGGACCAGAAACTGGGTCCTTGTCTTTTATGTCTGTTGTCACAGAATCTGGAATATCCTCCACCAAGAACATAATTACAGATTACAGAACATAAGGGCACCCCAGAGTAGATGAGACAATCACTGAAGTAGTGCAGCTGGAAAAAGTTGCAGTAGATCTCTCCCTTATCAGCTCCTTCATCTGAGTCTGCCATTCACACTTCTTCCTCACTTGTAAGTTGTTAACAAGGAATTGACAACATGGATTACAAGCCTCAGATTGGCTTGATCCCCTGGAACAGTCGTGTGGATCATTTGATGATGCAAATTTTGGTACAGCTGTTCCAAAAAAGGTCGCATGTGTGGGGCTAACACTGGGTCGTTAGGGTTAAGAGCCAATGCAGCTTCACGAATCCATGAAAGCTTGCGTCCTGTGTCATTGCTCAGATCACAGCCCAGCTGTTGCACAAGTGACAAAACAACTCCTTGGCTTAACGGCAAAGGTACTGTTGAAAAGACCACTGTCTCATCGAGCTGCCAAGAGAAAAAACCAACAGCACATGTTTGTCATAAAATCACATTTGCACAGTGGTACATGTGATCAAAAGATGGAAGAAATCTGCAGGTCCAGGAATATATACCTGCATGCACAACCAGGAGACAATTGCCACATTGCTGAGAGAGAGTGCCTTGTTGAAGGCTTCTTCCAGTTTGTGCTCACTGACGAGTCTCGTCAGCTCAATTGTTGGGTCAAGAGATTCCTCCAGATGTTGCAGTGATAGCACCTACATACACCATGCCTGAATCAATAACTTGACAACTCCACCATAAACAGGTCCAAGACACCCAACAATCTCACACCACCAATTTGGAGTTTACCCACTGATATTACAGACTCTGGCCAAGCATAGATTTGCATGTTTCCAAGCCCAAAGACAAGAATAGAATTGTACATAACAAGGATAGCAGCCAGTCACCAACAATGCTGATGACAACTTCAGCAAGAGAAATGTTGGATGATAACCTTGTCTGGGAGGCTCATCTGCTTGGCTATGAGTGAGCTGTGTACTGCACTTGTACTCGCATTCTCTGCAAGAGCTACTAGATTCCTTTGACCCTCTGCTAACTCGCCCTTCAAATCATTTGCAAGCGATGATGCTGAGGCCACTGTCTCCTGCAGAACCCCAAATTCCAAGCAAGCTAATGTAACGACTAGTCATAATTGTCTAAAGACTTTGAAAATGTTTGATGACACAATGTGCTTGGCCTAATTGCCAAGGCAACTCAGTAGAAGACAGACCAATGACACCAGAATGTGAAACCTTCTTAACAATTGAGTTGACTGGCAACCTACTGATACAATGTCCGAAACACAAGGAGAAACAGACAACTTTCTGAGCAGAAGCCAACCTGCAGGGTAGATGCAAGAGCTGAGTGTGAAGAGGCAAATTCTTGCTGGGCACGGGAGGTGTACTCAGCCATGCCATGCTGGAAAGAAGATTCAACTTGCTCAAACATGGACCGGCACGAACGTTCAAACGATGGGATGACTGTGCTCTCAAAGCATGTCCGCAGAGCCTCCTGAACCACATCACATCATCACAAGCTATCATCTGTAAGATTGACATGCGCGCCAACACGAGACTGACAGGTAAAACCACAGGACAACCTGTTTAGGGTTCCATGTTCATGCCCAATATTGACACCTAATGACCATCACAAAAAGATACCATGTGATCTGACCTGAAGTGCCTGGCGACCAATAGTTTGAAACTGTGACTGCAGTTGTCGGCCTACTGTTCCCTCCAATTTAGCTCCGACCGATTTTTCCAGCTGTGGAAACATTCTCTCTGTGACACCCTTCTGTCCAGACAGCCCACCACCCACCCACAATTTTCTACCTTCAGTTCAGAATGTGAAGACTTGGTTGGTTCAACTATCTTGGTCCCTCCCAAATAAGCTTGCTGACTTGTGTCCAGGAAGACACATTTACTCGTATAACTATTTTTGGAGAAAACTTGCAATCTTAGTGCCCATCCCAGTTTGGAATAAGAGAAGTAGACACAACAAAAAAACGGAAAATTTCCCAGAAAGTGGTGCCGATAGTGTTCAGGAGACCCATGACACAATCCACCAAGATCAGAGGTCAAACATGAAAGAAGTCAGACCAAGAGAAAAACTTACCTGGAAAGATTCAGAAACAGTTGTAGCGACTACATTCTGAAGTGGAGGCAGGACTGCCTGAGCAACAGCTGGACCGATGGCAGCAAATTCCTTCTTGAATCCTCGTTCTAGAACAACTGGCATATCCTTGCTCATGAAATTTGTGAGGAGTGTAGTGACCTGCTGGACCCTTTCACGCTCCAGCTTCTCCCTCTTCGCACTCTCCTCTGCTAGTCGTGCCCACATAGCATCAACATGAGCCTTGAGAACCTTCTCCATCCGCTGCCCCAATGCACCTGAGAAAAATGTAACAGAAACATTAGAACCTCCCACTCACATGATTCCCATCCTCTTACCTCTGATTCAACAGTACATGAGGAACACACAGAGAGTTCTAGCAGATAGCCCATGCTCATCAGCTCTGGTTGGCTAGCTTAGGAGAATTGTTGATGAAATTGCCACTGGACATTACCTTCCATGCGTTTACCCTCCTTGGCAACTGGCACTGCCACCATAACAGTCATTTGCTTGTGCAACTCCTTTTGCATGGAAACCAACTGAATAGCACAAAAACCCAACCAACAGACCAACAACACCAGCCAACTATTCTCAGTAGAACTCCATGTTGAACAGCAAAACCTGAACTTTAGCACATATGTGCAAGAATTTGACTGGCAACTGTTGCCAAAAGAAGAGACAAATGCACCTTGAGAAAATTGTTGATATATAAGAACCTAACACCTATGACTTCATGCACTGTTGATCAGAGACAAGGCAGTTCTGGGCACACCAATTCGACTAACCTACCAGATTAAGGCTGCACAGATGCAAGCAACAAAACCCAAGCCTGCCCACCCACCTATTTCCAACCCCCAGAAGATACCTTTGTAGCCACTTCCAGCAAGAAGAGGAAAGAAACAAGATTTCAATACCTGGTTCAGTGCATCCTGCATTGTGGCCACCTGTGCAGCCAGTCCAGGGTCCAAGGGATCCGAGTTCACATTGTAGGAAGTCTCCGCCTCTGGCACTGTTCCAGGAGTCAGTAGATCTGGTAGTTGGTGAGATGACTGCGCTGCTGCAGGCTCAACCCCACCATCATATGTCTTGTTCTTGTTCTTCCTCCCCTTTGCAATTGCAGATATCTGGGAAGGTAGAGGAACAGAACCTGCTTCTCTGAAGGCTGTGTCTCTTGACTGCTCATGCGCTACATCAACAGGTACACTCATAGGAAGCTCCCTATCCTCCAAAAAGACTCCCTCTTCAACCTGTACACTCTCCTCCTTCCGGTACATGTCAAGAAAGCGAGGCTTAGGTTGACTTTCCTGCTCTTTCCCATTATATTCAGTACGTGCCCCAACATTCAAGACTTCATTGGATTCTGACTGCAAGGAATCTTTCCCTCTGACATCTAGGCCCTCTGACTCCACAGCCTCTGTTGTTTTCATGTCTATCAGTGCATTAGTTGTATTCAAACCCTCCACATCAAAGGACCGTTTTGCATCCTCTGCATTTCTGTCCTTTATGATAAGCTCCTGTTGAGCACCTGGTGTTTGGACACTGTGGGTGTTGAACGAATTAGAACTAGTTGCAAGATTCATAAGCTCAAAAGGGGTAATCAAGTGAGGAAGATGAACACCAGAATTCGCACTGGTGGTACCTGAGAACCCTTCTCTTTCCTCTCTACTTAGAACATCACCTAGAACATCACCTCTCAAAGAATTGCTGCTGGAAGAGGCATGAGCTCTCTCTGGAGTTGCCTTGTCCTTAGGTGTTTTTTGTTCCAGCCAGCTATCTGAGGGCTTCTCCAGCTTCTCAAGCACTTGAGTTGAAGAAGCTGTGATTACAGGCACATACTGCATATCTGGTTTTGTTGGACTCTTTGAACGTGGCCGTCTCTTTGATGGTTGTGGTGGCTTTGTGATGCTACTAGCTGGTGCAACCTCTGTTTGATTCATTGGCATTGTGGCCACCTGAGATACAGAGACTCTGGTGGTCTGATTTGCTGATGTTAGTTCAGATGTGGGCTTCCCAAAATCATCAACAATTTCATTTACAGGAACAACTGTAGTCAGCCTGGTTATATCCAATGCTTTGGCCCTCTCCATAACCGCGTGCAAGACCTCCTGGTGGCCGACCTCAACAGGGCTACCAAAAGCTGATGAAGCAGTTATGCTTCGTGCTGGAACGCTTGCACTGGGACCAGTCGTTGTGGGTGCTGTTGTACTCCCCAACTCCAGGAAATCTGCTTCCCCCTTGTCACTAGCTGACACTTGAGCAGCATCGTATGCCTGTAGCAAAACTGGGCCTTTCTCCACTGTTGACGAAGGCTCTGAGCTGTATTCTTCATTGGGAGGAGGCAGACACTGTGACACATCTAGGGTATACTGTTGTATGGCTTGTGTTTGCACACAGTACACTTGGACAGTGCCCTCTGTCTCTTCTGCGACTGTGAGGCTAAGAATGGGGAATGTCACTGAAAACTCTGCCAAATAGTTGAATTTGGCAGGAACTAACCCAACAGCAAACTCAACATGCACTGCATATATAGCATTCTTCTTTGCATTTGCCAACAAGATGAGGCTGGCCTGAGGTGCTACCACCAGTTGGTTAAAAAAAGCATTCTCAAGTTTGCCCTCAGCAGATGAGCTCTGAAATTCCAGTGTCTGAATGCAACGCCATGTTCCTGTCTTGAGTTTCGACACTGATTCTTCTGGGAAGCTAGTTGATGCCCATAGTTTTAGCACACGATTCAGGGGACCCTGCCAAATTGTGCAATATAGAGTTTAGTAAGCCTGTTCAAGCAAAACAGTGTACCTGTCTGCCAAATGAGATGGTGCCCACTTCTCAACCAGCCTCTTGTACAGTACAACAAGGAGGCAAAGAACCAACACAAACCGAAAAAATAGAAATTATACCGCAGTAAGGATGGCATGATGATCAGGGGAGTGTGGTGCTGACAAAAAGGCGACCGCACTCACAGCCTCCCTACCATGTGGCACAGTGCTTAACAAGAGGCTCCTTGTTTTGTATCCCCAGATCCGCATCTGGTAAAAAAATAACCCCAAGAACACAAATAAGAACAGCATTTCAGGTTACACTATAGGGTGTAAGTATCTACCAGACATTAGGAAGGAAAGATAGTCAATTCCTGAACGCATGCAATCTTGCCTGTGAATCTGCCTCATGAAGCATATGTAGCAGAAAACATATCAGTAGGCAGCTAAAGAAGGAGAGAATGACTCACCGTGCCATCCTGAGAGGCTGATGCCACACAGGAGGAACCAAAAGAAGGAACCGCAAGGTCAGTGACTTGTTCCTCATGAACACCCACCACCTGGACACCTTCTAATGGACTCTCAACCTGACAAACTATTGGCTGCTCCACATTGAACCCTCCTGGAGATGCTTTCTGCCGCACCTTGCCTATGTCAATTGTCAACACAAACTTGCCAATGGCCACCAACAAGACATCCTGCATGCATAGAACAATTCAGGGCTTAGATCCAGAACACATATATTTATATCTCCAAACTCCACATCAACTCAAAAGTAAACTATTCAAGAAGATCCCATCAACCCACATTAGTGAGGAAGGCAAAGTTATTCATTGAGAGTAATGAAAAAAGGACTTCCACGCCTTCAATACAGCAAGAGTGAGGATTTATGTTGCCCACTTATTGCAAAATAACCTGCGCAACACTTTGCAATGATAACTAATTGCTCAATGATGAACTCCAAGGAGAAAAGACAGACACCTGGATCTGTGAATGCCAGCAAACATGGGGATGACAAGAATCCCAGTCACCAACTATTTGGATAGCCAGCAAAGTCTGGTCTGATATGATTAATTTGGCATCCTCGTACTGTCCCTCCACAATCTTCCGAACCAGAATACGACCATCTGCACTTGCACTGGATTACACAGGAAACAACGTAAACCCCTCCACCTTGCATCCAGAAAAAGCCTTAGTTGAGAGATATATATAAGAGTGGCACTCATTCTGGGACAACCAGGTTTTTGACTTGGCAGACATAAAACAATCTCGTGCATCAAGGAATAACATACATCACAAAGGTCAAGTAACATGGAAGTAAGGTATACCTTGCAAGCAGATGCACATCCTCCCCAAAGAAACACATATCTGTCACCCTCTGTCACCAAAAGAGAAAACAGTAAGACAACCATCCCACAAAGAAAGGTGAAGCTTCTAAATGGTCATATTCGGCCTGACCCCTTAAGAGAAAAACTGGAAAGGAATGCAATGCAAAGCATGGCCCAAATGCTGATGAGTACATAGAAATTCTATGGCAGGCCCATCCTATACCTGGGTGTGACCACGAAGCAGGGCTCGCAAAGCTGTGTTGACATTGAGAATTCTAATATTGCCTCCTCGCAACCCATAGCATATGTATCTCCTGTTTACTGCTATCTGCCTTCCCATTAACAGAACTGGATCAGATGTGTAAACAGTGATTGGGCTAACTTCAAGCTGTGGTTGGGCTTCCCCATTCCTCCGCACATCCACATCATATACAACATGTTCTCCTCTCAGAGCCCGACCTTTTGGGAGTTTGTTACTGGAAAATCTGGAAGATCCAGAAGAGAGCACCATATTTACAGGCGGAGCAGTTGGCATTGCCAGCGCTATGGCAGGCGGGGGAACAGAAACCTCTGGTGCACTTGCATGTGAAGAGCGAGGATGCTCCATGGCATTTTGAGGTGGTCCTGCAACCGAAGCCAGTGTTTCATCCTCTTTGCTTGGACTCTCACCTACTGAGTGTGTGGTCAAGAGAGCCATAAGACGAGCACCATCCAGTGGTGATGCTGAAGCTGGAGTTGGGCTACTACTAATGTGCACCATTGGAGACCTTGGGAGTGAAGAGAGTGGGGGACTGGGCTGTGAAAGATGAGAAACAGGAAGGGAAGGTTGTGAAAACTGTTGTGATTGTTGCTGTTGCATACTGAAAGCACTCGAAGTGTATGGTGACTGTGGCCTGGATCCATGCTCCTGTGGATACGGCATATAAGGGTGATACAAAGGGGACAGCCCCTGCTGCTGCTGCTGCTGCTGCTGCTGTGGTCCAGCTCCATATTGGTAAGATTGTACAGGTATGCTTGAGAATGAGCTTGCATTGGAAGAGAAGTTACTTGCTGCAGTAGGATATTGACCAGACGGAAACGCATGGTGTGAAGGATATTGGGGTGGGTAAGGTCCTGGAGGTGCCCCATTGAACAAATTGTGAATATCAAAACCGCCCGAGGGTCCCGTTCCTCCCATTTTTGTATTGCTCCACTCAAAGACAGACAACCCTGCTGCAGAACACACGAGTACATCAGGTCCAAGACCACAAACCCTAACCCTAGAATTGAAAAGCGAGAGAGAGAGAGAAACACAGACAGAGACAGAGAAACCATGAATACAAATAAATGAAAACCAGGTATTCAGGAAATTTGAAACATACAAATACTTGTGCTTATGCATTGGACTCTGAGCACACACGGCCATACTCAACCGGTACTGCTCTTCAGCTCTCATATGCGAAAAGAATTTCCCAGAGAGTCAAGTGCGGCATCAAACCAAATAAAAGAAAAAGGGAGAGGAGGAAGAGGAGAAATTTGTCCCATGATGGTGCTATAATGCACACATCATGCAAAAAGCACGAACCAAACTAAAACAAAGCACATACCTGCAAAAGGAAAGAAAACGTTTGCGCTGGTGTCGAAGATGCCTGTACACACCACCAGAAACCTGCTGTTGGCAACTGCTAATTCAATGCGAGCTCATACACGACAGAAAATCAAAGGAACCCAACTAAGAAAATGCACCAAGAAGAAGAGTGCTGATGTTGTGAAGCAGGAAGAGAGACGACGAAGAAGAAGAAGAAGATTAGGGTTTCCAAGAGGAAGGGAAGAGAAGATTAGGGTTTAGAAAAGGAATGAGCAGAGTAACTCAGTGAAAAGCCGTGTGAAAAGGACCTGGTGATTCTTTTACCAATTGTTGTTTTTTTTATGTAGCCAAAGTGGCAAGCATCCACAGGAAAAAATTTAATCCCTCCCAAGATTTAGCCAAATTTGGCTATACACCTGATATGAACCATAAATCTTTTAAATCAACCTTCCATATTTATGGCTACTAGTGTGGCCTGTGCTCTTGGCCCAAAGTGTGAACCCATTACAAAAATAGGGGAAACTCAACATGTGAACATTGTTAAGTAATTTGGGGAAATTTTTATATTTTTTGAAAACATGACTTATTTTTCCTTCCAAAACCTGGTTTTTTGGAATTTATTTGGAATTTTCAGTGGCAGCAATCATTTTTAAATCAATATCTCTCACATTCTGAATCCAAATCTTATCAAATAAATTCCATTAAATCCTGTTCATCAAGATGTTTCCAACAACACCAAAGGCACATTCCAATTCCTCCAAAATTTTCAGCTACGATTTAATTCAATTTTCAATGAAAAAATCATTCAATATTCAAGAACTTTTGCATCGCAAGTCCAAACATCATGGAAGCAAGCCCATGCACCACCCCTCCTTGTTGAGAGCTTTCCAAAGACACCAAGAACACAATTTGAAACATCCCAGTTTGGTGGATTTCATAAGTACAAAACAAAACAAAAAAGCTACCTTCCTTCAATACATATATATATTGAAAACCAATTGTAAGAATTTGATGAATTTTTTTTTTCCTCATTTCAAGCAACATGTTTTTTGTGGCGAAAATTGGCTAAAATGCAAACCAAAAAAAAAATGGGGTGGCAAAAGTCCAATAATAATAAAATCAAATCCAAAATTTGGCCACAACTCGACCTTGGTGAGGAGCAAGATGCCACTCATGCAACACATGGCTTGGCTCCATCATCACTTTTGTCAAAGGTCATTGTTGTGACATTGGCACATTTTGTGAGATAATACAATTTCTTGTTGATGTTTCCTTCTTACCTTTGTCAAACATCACCATCTTTGTAACGACATGATAACCACCATCACAGAGCAAAAATGAGAAGAATTTCGTTGCCATACACATTATCTCACTATAAATTATCACCACATTCTCAAGTTAAAAATTTCGTATTACAAAATATTAAAAATTAAGGTACATATGTAAGTTATGTAATAGGTTGTTGGGTCCAAGGCTCTTCAAGCTTCATTGATGTTTGAGGTTGTTGTTTTTTGAATACACAATGCTACAACATTGTAACTTGTGGTGCATAACAAATCAACGTCCAATGTGGTGGTTGCGATAACAAATGATCATTGTGAGTTAAAGACAATAAAAAGCCAAAACAATGGAAATGATGTTGAGATTCAAAAAATGATTCTAAGTCCTAGTTTCTAAAAATAATAAAATAAAAAATTACAAGGTAGGTTATCTTTCATTTACCTTTGCACATCATAGTGTTGTTTTTTTGTGATTTTCAAGGTTTAAAGTTGAAAGGATTTTGTTGTCAATGAGCATCAAAATCTTACAAAGTTCATACTCGAAACAATTTATCACCTTTTCACATCTTGTTTGTGCATGGAAAAAAATGCAACATTTTAATGCCATTTCTAAAACTTTTGAACTTCACACATAAATTATTTTTTAATGATTATTTACATTTGTTAAATGTGCAATTTGGCTTTGGGTTTGGCATTGCATCGTCAAGTTTGTCAAATGTGGTTTCTTTTTAAATAGGTCTCCATCTAGTTCTAAAGTTGTCCAATTTTTTTAAGTTGATTTCCATCTTTAGGTCATCAAATAAAGTAATCATAAACAACCCCCATGGATTGCATGGATTGATTGAAGCCATTATTGCATCAATTCAAGGTGCTACAAGTTTTGTTAAGATTGGCACCTTGGGGTGTTACAAGTTTTATTGGAACCTTTGGTTCATATGGTTCTCTAGGTAGAGAAAGATAATCAACTTTTGTCAATGGTGCATTTGCATCGACTTCTATTACTCAAGGTTTCACCTTTGGAAAACTAGCCCAAAAAATGAAAAAAGAGGTTGATATTTATAAGGTGTTAAAAAATGAATGGGTTGCCCAATTTCTTCATGTTGAAGCTATGGTAGATCCTACATGAGAGATCCACATGGTGCATTACGAGGTTTGTTTTATGGTTGAAGGTAAAGAAAAACTTTTAAACCCTAAATTGGATGGTTTACAAAAAATTGGATGTATGAAAAAGGAAAACCTTAATTCATCATCCAAGACTTTTGGTGGGTCATTATTACATCAACAATGATAGCCAACACCAAAAAAAGAAAGGGTTCATGTTAGTTAAGGTCCACACTTTATTGCAAAGCTTGTGGTCAATGGAAAGAAGGTTGAAAAGAAAGAAAAAATTGTCCAATTTGTGGTAATTTTCCATCTACTAAAGGACAGTAGACCCATGACTAACGAAAAGTCAAATGACTAATGAAAGGTCTATTTGTCAAATGGACATTTCATTTATATGACCATCATTTGACATATGAAAGGTTTATTTGACTTTTTGAAAGCACACCATACACCTACAAAACATTCCAAATAGATTCAAGTGGTTCACAAGTGGTAGTTTCCATGCAGAATGTCATAATGAAACAAATTGTATTGATGTTCCAACATGTTGATTTCATTTTAGTCAATTATCACCACTTTAGGCAATTAATCCTAGATTTATGTTCACATTTATGTTGTTGAGAATTGACACAAGGTGCCAATTCTTTTCAATCTTGAAAAATTTGGAAATGGAGGTAAATTTAACAACCTCATTAATGTAATTATTCATTTTCTTGTTGTTTTTGGTGGGATGCCAAAAGTTGACCTTGCTAACAAAGTGGTTTGTTTTTAAGCTAATAGTATAACAACTTTTCAAAGCTTGAAGACCAATGTGTGACAATCCAATTGATTAATAAGCACTACATTTTTCTTTGTAATTCATTATATGGCACATTGGTGTAATCTTGTTGTTTTATCATCCTTTAACCTTGTTATGAAGATTGAAGATTTACTTTCTTATATGTACACCTATTACAACTAATCCCCAAAAAAACATTTAAAGTGCACCAAATTGGTTGAAGTAATTAAATTAAAGGGTTAAAATTATTGGAAAACATCTAAACACAGAGGATTTCAATGTTGGCCCACTTCTAAATAATTACAATGTGAATATTTAAGTATCTTGTTATGAAAATGTTTGATGATCTTCCCATTGTCCAGTTACTACTACAAACTATGAATTACTATGTGATATGGAAAATATGATGGGATTACCATTTGTGATGCCAATGTTGGAAACAATGCAAAGTTTAAACAAACTTGTTGAAAACAAATATTATTTCATTTGTGATTTTGAGACTAGTTGATTTCTACAACCTTTATGTGGACCCTAAACGACAATTCTCACATGAGTAATTCCAAAGTTTTGTGGATTTGGTGGGGTTAAAATTTGATAGTTTGGTACCTTAAACTGTATGTTGCCTTTTGCTTCAAAAAATAATTTTACATGCTACACAAAAATTGAAAAATGCACTAGAGTTGTGTCCATGGTCATTAAAGAGGATTGGGCTATTGTATGCCCAAGATGTAAAAAACTAATACACTTATATTGCAAAAGGTTTAATAATTAAATTTAATAGACGATTTTTAGTGTAGGAATTCATGAATGTTACTCACATCATTTATTTACCTTCAATATTGGGTAAAACCATTTGCAAATTATAAATTAATCTCATTATTTTTACCACAAGATTATTCAATTAGATGGCAAATCACATGTGTCCTCACTAGATAATGTTTTACTTGAACAACAATCTAGTTTTTTTATAACCACCATATAGTCCAACAACGATGCTACTATGAAACTCTTACATGACTACAATCCAAATACTCGACAAACACAATGCACATGCCTAAAACTATGTTCATATGTACTTTTTTCATTGTATAATGTTGGATTTTCATAAATTGAAAATTGTAATGCAACATGGATTTCAAAAGCCTATCAATGAATGAATTTATCATTTCCAATAACAATGTTTTGTGCAAGGTCAATAGTAGCTTGTCACTATATTGGTTTTTTCTCGAAATTTCACCAAATTTCAACTTGAAAAAATGATATCAACCTATGCAAAGGAATTTTCATGTGGAAAAGGTGGCTTGAATATGCCAAATTTGAAAAAAATAAAATTTAATCATCATATTTTATGGTAGAGAGGTTTTAAAAAAAAAACTCAAACCAAAAACTCTCATGCAAGAAATCAACAACCCAAGATCTTCTTACCCTTTAAACCCTATAAAATATCATTAACCCTACACCCCCATGATCTTTCTTCTACCCTAAGCCCCAAACCCTAAAACCCTATGAGATTGCAGACAAAACTCCCAATCACAACACAACATCTCCTTCAACATCCCTTCCAAAAACAATTTTTCGAGGTCCAAGAGTTAGGTCTGATTGATGGGAGATGGAGGGAGTGAAGGCTAGTTTGCCTCAGACACTGGTGCGGGAGATTGAAAGCGGATTGAGCTCCGTGGAGTCTACTTGCACTGCT
>Ga0209208_10007293_pt1 | contig 15018 bp, 11 predicted proteins | sample S1TSphfallax_3_FD_187694 | JGI IMG/M metagenome (GOLD analysis project Ga0209208, IMG submission 187694) | Host-associated microbial communities from peat moss isolated from Minnesota, USA - S1T2_Fd - Sphagnum fallax MG (SPAdes) (version 2) | ecosystem: Host-associated > Plants > Peat moss >...
AACTCCCTCAGCACATCAGGGGTGCCACCCCACACTTTAACCCTGCAGGAAGGCTACTCGATGATTTTGCTGTGGAATATGCCGAGCGGCCTTGCAAATGGCACTCGGCTTATTGTGGTCAAGCTGATGCAGCACATAATTGATGCTGAAATTGCCACAGGACCGGACAAGGGCAGGCGCGTTTTCATTCCCCGCCTCAGCATCACTCCCTCTGACACGAAAAGGATGCCTTTTACTCTCCGCCAACGACAATTCCCGTTGCGGCCCACATTTGCCATGAATATTAACAAGGCCCAGGGGCAGACACTGCAGACAATGGGGGTGTACCTGCCCAAGCTTGTTTTTTGCCACGGGCAGCTTTATGTGGCTTTCTCTTAGTGTGGCTCACGGCGGGGCGTCCGGGTGTTAGTTCGGGGTGGCACAAGGGCGGCTATGAATGGGGCCCCTGCTAGCATTTACACCAGTAATGTGGTCTACCGCGAGGTGTTGCAGTGATTCTTCTTGTCGGTATGGGGTTCTTTGGGGTCTCCTTTGGACTCCCATTTTTTTTTCAGGGCTCGGGCTTTGGTTTCGTCCAAGGGGATGGGTTGGATTAGATTGCATTAGACTAAAATCGGGCTTTTATATATATCAAAAATTCCCTCCATAGGATTTCCAAGCATGTAATGGATTTTAAATAAAATGACCATGCAAGCTCATCCCAACGACTCATGCTTATACCTGCAAAAGCCTAAGGTTGTCTAGAATGGGCTAGAATATGCCTTATTCTAACATTAATAACATTGATAACTCAAAACTACTCTTTGATAATTTTGTCTTTTTTTTCTCGCCCCCCCCACTCACTTTTGGGGGACTTCACAGTGTCCGAAGGTCACGGGTACCCACTAGTAAATAATATATTTTCTTAAATTAAAAAAATTCATGTACAAATGTGAACTACACTTTGAATGAATTTTTGGATGTTTTTTGGATGACATTAATTGATATAGTTTTGGAAATAAAATTGGATGAAAATTGTTGATGGAGCTAGATGAAGTTATTTGATGGAATCAATGGGATAAAAACATTATCAATGATGTTGATGTTGACATCATTGGTGGAAGGAACATGGTTGAAAAATCGTAAACCTCATTCCTTGAAACAAAATACAAAGTAGATGATTGTTGCATCAAGCTTAACATTAGGTTGTTGTGGTAGAAGAGCCTAGCAATGGAAATTGTGATGTTAATTTTCTTTTAATCACATTTGCAACCACAAATTTGAAGTCACCCTTTTGAAACACCCAACAAAACCTTACATTGCAAAAATGAAACAAACTTCAAAATTTTGTTTTCAACATTAGCAATGTCAAGCAACTTGTCCACATTTGAACGTAGCACAACTACATGGATTACCTATGCTCCACACTCATTTTTTATGTGATTGGAAATCCAAATCTAGGAATACTTTTGTAATATTAAGATGCCCAAAAAAATTGAAAATATAATTTCAAACTTGAGCAAAACTAATCTATTTTTCAATGGTTGCTTATCTTTCATTACTTTAAAAAAAAAAACTCTTGATGTTTCGGTGATGTATAGATGTCAAATGGAAAACTTGATGACTATTGGACTTGTTGGGTCAATGAAGAAGGTTGTTTTCATCTTTGTTGTTTGTTAACCAAATAAGTCAAGGCTTATTTCTTTGAATGCCCAATGATGTATTTTGGGATACAATTATAAAAACAAACATCATGGGTGACAACTACCATATAAACTTGCTTTCACATATAGATGAAAAACCAATCCCAAGAGATTATAATTATTGTCACATAACTATGTGCTAGCTTGTGGTCTCAAGTTAGATTTGGGGTTTAAATTCCCACAAGCGTCAACACAAGCCAAACCAAAAAAATGAAAACACAAGTCCCAACTTGAACAAATTAAAAACCATTTTAATCCCAAAAAAAGTTTATTTCAAAATAAAACTCTTGCACTTGTAAAAATAATATTTCAATCAACGCAAGTAATGTTGAAACATTTTATCACAATTTAAGACTATTCATAATTGATACAATAAAACTTCATGAACTTTCAACCTTAAAACTCTCAAAACTACTTGACAAAACATACAAGAGCAAAGGAAGGTTACATATTACACAAATAATAATTTCAAAAAATCATTTAAATGGGGATGTCTAATTACTAATACCCAACTTAACAAGAGAGTTTAATAAATAATAATAATAATTTGGTGAATTAAATGAATTGAATTATCAATATCATAAGTAATCTTCAAAATAATGATCATTTTGCACAATGATTTTAACATTAATTTGCATTAATTATAAAAATAACCATCCATTTATGATGGTTTTAAAGACGATTTCCAAAATATGTTCATTGTGAAAGGGTTAGAAAAATCTCAAATTAAATAGTAGTTTAATAACATTATGCAAAACACATCTACCACACCCATTACATCCATTGACCCCCTTTTAAAGACAATAAGAAGTGATAGAAGGTTTGAATGGCACTCTAGAGATTAAAGCCCATATGAATCCCCTTTAAATAGGTATCAAGGGATTCAAGCCTTTAAATAGTCAAAAAAGGGCATCCTCTTAAGGACACAACAAAAGCATTCATGTTGCCATGGGAGTCCTCCATGCCAACACACTAATGAAATTCACATTGGCATGAATTCACATAAGGACACAATGAAGGTACTTGTGCTAGTGTGAATTCACATAAGGACACAATAAAGGTGCTTGTGCTATTGTGAATTCACATAAGGACACATTAGAGGTACCCATGTTGGTGTGGGTCCTCCACTTCGAATCACCAAACAAACTCATGATGGTGTGACTATCACTATCTTGCTGAATACACACCAAGGGCAATTGTCCTAACATGATTCCCCTTACCTTGGACATGCCAAAGGCATTCACAATGTGAATCCTCTGCACCAAGGTGTTAAGGCATGCACCTTGACATGAATCCTCCCTATGGGTGCAACAAAGGCACTCATGTTTCATGAATCCCATTTAAAGACATAGTCAAAACATTCATGCTAACTTGAATCCTCTTAAAAGGGGACTCACATTGACATGAGTGCCCACAATAGACACATCAAGCCAACATGATTAACCCTAGTATATAACAAGGCTACTCCAACCAACTTGAGTCTTCCCTTGAACAGTAACTTAGGGGAATGAATCCCAAAATGCGATAGCCGAGGCATTCACACTGACTTGAATCCACCTAAGAAGATGCCAAAAGCACTCATGCTAGCATGAGTGCTTCACATTGAGAAGCCAAGGGGATTCACATTAGCATGAGTTTCTCATTTCAAGACCCCAAAGGGATTCAAGCCAGCATGAGATTTCATGTCAAATTGCCAAGACAACTCACTGGCTTACAGAGATTGCAAAAGCAACCCATCATGGCATAAGTCCAATTCAAGGACATAGCACATTCATGTCAACACAAATCCCTTTAGGGGGAGTGAATATAATGACTGTTGTGATTTGTTATTGACATTGAAAACATGAATTGTGTGGGCAACTTCAATCCAGCACTTTCCAAGGTCCTTTTTCACCCATCTATCATGCCATCACTCATTTTCCAAACATCATCCAACACAAGTTTCAATATAGACATTTGATAGCACCATGCACATACTAGGGTTGTCCAATTCCTGGTTTGACAAAAACCTTCAGTTTCAATTCACACAAATTTCTTGATTTTATGAAAACTATGGTTCTGATTCCAATTATTTCTAATTTGATGAAACCTCTCAGACAATTTTGAGTAGGGTTTTTCAAATTCCTACACCTTTGGTTCCGGTTCTAGTTCCAACAAGAGCAAGTCACAAGGTTAGATTCAAGAGGTTGATCCTAGAGTCTGGTTATCTGGAGTTGGATTCAGAACTGCCCCATAACTAAACCAACCATCACTGATATACATCTGCATCTTCTAGCTTCTAGTGATAGCTCTAGGACATGCTCAACAGCATGTTTTGCAAGTTCCACATTGTCATGAATCCCAGAGGCACACTGAGCAAGATTCCACATAAGAAACCATCAGGTTTGCATGACATATTGAGGACGAAAGAATGTGCCTTGTGCAACTGACCTGCACGACCAAGGATATTGACCACATTGCTATTGTGCACAGATAGTGGCATAATGTCATGTTTAAACCAGATTGAGGAAAAGTAGAGCCAACCTTCCTTGACAAACTGACCATGGCTGCATGTGTAGAGAACACCAGTAATTGTCACCTTGTCTGGTTTCTCTCCTTCACATTACAAAAGAGCTGCAGTGCCTCTTTGCAAAACCTGTTTTGAGAACAAGTTGTGATCACTGAATTCACAATATCACATTTGGTTGTCTCCTCTGGTCAAAAACTTGATGTGCATCTTCCACATGTAGCACCATGGTCACCAAAGTGCTCAGCAAGTGAAGATCCAAATCAGGTCCCACTTAGAGAATCTAGCTATGAATTTGTTTGCCATGATCCAGAGCTACTGGATTGGCACATGCACAGAAAACTGATTTCAATATTCTTTAAGTCTGGCTTTTACATTTGCTTGAAAATTTTCCAACATTTCCTTACTGCAGCTTTGCTGAGAGTATCCTGTAACCATTGATGTTCAAGTAATCAAATTAACATCCACAAAGTTTGTCAAGTACCTGGGGTGCATCCTCTACACTGGCAAATTTACAATACATGCTGATAAGTGCATTTCCAACCCATCCACTTGACTCAAACCCAGCTCTGATGAGATAGATGATTGTGGATCTTTTTTGCCCTTTTCCAAAGCTTTCAGACTGCCAATGTGATCGTGTTTGGTATAATCCCTTGCTGCATTCTTCCAACATTCTCAAAAGCATTTTATTTCCCTCTCTCTCCTTGCTGAGCATATCCTGCAATTGAAGCCACCACATTTTTGTTCCATCATTTTCTCATATACTCTTCTTGCATCCTCCGCATTCCCACACATCACATACATGTTCACAATGGAGGTTCCAACACAGGGATCCAATCTACCTCCAAGTTGGCCTCAATGATTTCTGCATTGATTTTCCTACCCTCCTCCCTGCTCCCGAGACTTTGCTCTCCTAAATGCATTGAGAATGCTGATGAATGTAACCCAACATGCCGGATCCGGCAACCCATACAGTGCCTTTGGAAGGTTTCCTGTGATTCCGCTTATATCTCAAGTCCATGGCGATTAGGCTCTCCATGGCTTAGGGTTTAGGGTTAGAACGTTCCGCTCACACAATCCTCTCTCTCTCTCTCTCTCTTCTGGGCGTGGATCCCCTCCCCTTTCTGAATTTATCGCGACGTAGAGCTGCTGCCTATTTCTGGTGGGTGGGGTTGTCTCTTTGTTTGCAATCACGCGAAGAAAAGATTGTTGAGATTCTTCGGAATTGGCTTTGGAAATGGGTGTTCTTCTATGTCCCTCTCAAGCATTTGTTGTAGCTTCCCTTTCTCTGAAGTTTGCAAACGCATCAAGTGTAGACGCTTCTCCTCTTTCTGCGAAAGCATCACCAACGTACAATAGGTCTTGTAACCTTGCCCGAGCTTCCCATGAGGATGCAGCAAGTCTGTCCACGCAGGGTATAAGCTTTAGGGTTACTGGCAGTTGGAGGAGGAGACAAGTAAACGACCCAGCAGGGAGAAGAAGAAGAATAGAGAGGGGCTTTTCAACGATGACCACATTTGCTGCAGCAATGCAAGCGGATGTTTTGGATTCTGCAGCTGAGGTTAAGCCGGCGGCGGCAGTGGGAATCATTATGGGGTCGGATTCGGATCTACCAGTCATGCAAAGTGCTGCAGAGATTCTTCAACTCTTCGGTATTGCGTATGAACTCACGGTTGTGTCGGCCCATCGAACACCGGAAAGAATGGTGAAGTATGCACAAACGGCTCACCAACGTGGACTGAGAGTCATCATCGCAGGTGCAGGCGGAGCTGCTCACCTTCCTGGAATGGTGGCATCCCTCACTCCACTTCCTGTGATCGGCGTCCCTGTCAAGGGTAGCGCCACTGATGGGCTCGATTCCCTGCTCTCCATCGTCCAGATGCCGAGAGGAATTCCGGTAGCGACTGTTGCCATTCAGAATGCCACCAATGCAGGACTGTTGGCAGTGCGGATACTTGGCCTCAGCAGCCCGGAATTGGTGGACAAGATGCTGGACTATCAAAAGGGTTTGGAGGAGATGGTGTTGGAGAAAGCGGAAAGGCTTGAGCAACTGGGATGGCAAGAATACCTCAAGCAGCAGCAATAAAGAGAAGAAGGATCTGCAAATCCTATCACACAAACCCAAATTCTTTAGGGTTTCCTGTTTGAAATCAATCCCATTTCTTCAAAGGGAGGAGCACATCACACTTTGCTTTTTGGCCTTGGGGATCTGCTCAACAATCTCACAAACAGGTTTTCCAATTTTCCTTAACACATGTATTCTTTTTTTCTTTTTGTTTGTTGAGAGTTTCTTGGGCTGAACAAGCCAGCCAGCGGCTTTAGGGTTTAATATTGAGACTTTTTTTTTTTCCCGTCCTTTATCTTGCCATAGAAACTGGGTGAGTAGAGCAACCATTTATTTGTCCTGGACTCCACCAACTTTGTGCTCTTATCTATGAAGCAGTGAGTCTCATCATAACAAACACACCAGAGATTATGTTCCTTGACAATAGCAGCATGCAATCACCTTAAAATTGTGTTTTCCTGTGTCTTGTTTCAAATCGATATAATGCCTGCAAGGATTGTTTTGCCTGCCCTAATGTTTGTTCCAATGTGCAATGCTGGTTGTTATTGTTGCCTTGGTTTCATGATGCCTGTGAAAAAGAGTTGAGCGAGAGCCCTAGATCTCCTTCCCTGAAGGTGAAAAAAATACTCATTGGACACATTGTGAGCTAACACAGTTCTATTCTTTTCCATGCCTACTCCACAGTAGTTACCTCCTTCCAATCAAGAACATGCTGTCAAAGCAAATTCCAGTGATGATGATTCATTGGAGCTGGCTTAGGTAGGACAACTATAGATAGGATAACTGTAGTGTCCCATGGTATTTCATCTTACCAATTTTCTGCCCAGAATCTGTCTAGCCCATTCTCAAGTAAAGAAGCATGGAAAGGTGTATTTTTGGATCTGAGTATTTTTAAAGTTTTTGTTCTTCAACATCACATTCACAAGCAGGTTTGAAAACCTTCTCCACCAATTTGCATACCATTTCTTTTCAATTGAATTTGAATTGAATTGAGTTCAATTTGATATTCAATTCACATTCAAAACAAGGTGCATGCAATCTCATTCAATATTTTCATTCGAATGGAACTTAATTTCAACAAAATCACTTTTTCATTCGTCAATTGATCAAATTGCTACTCATAGTGTACCGTAGAGATATTTGAAACATAGAGAGTCTTTGAAGTCCTTATGCATATCTACTACACCCACTTTCGGGAGCTCATGAAGTCAATGAAGAGTGATAGCAACTCATCACATCCATTCATGATGAAGGTGGTGAGTGTTTGACACTTTTGTGAATGACTCCTATGAGGTTATGGCACATTCATTGTCTTGTTATCTTCATCATTGTGCACTTGATGTGGAGTTTTATTTGCAACCTCATAGATAATATTTTCAAGTGGCTTTCATAGATGTTATGCATATACTAGTCATTATTGGTGCGCTTAGAGGATAGGTTTAGGGTGCATGAGGTCCAACCACATACCTTCTAGGTGGGCCTCTCTCCATGCCCTAGGCTTAGATGCTTTGTGTCTACATGGACAAAGCTACAATGAGGCTTATTTTCACAAGCTTGTTGCAACTTAAATGGCAACACTAATTACTTTTTCAGTTGGTAACTATGTCTCATGCGTGCTAGCCGACGCCATGATTAAATTTTTTGATTGACTTCAGAAATGCAATAGAAACTCATGACAAAAAGTGTTTACATAGGGTTTTGCCTAAAAGTTTGGACAAATTATTATTGTACACCCACTACTGGGAGTTAATGAAGTTAGTGAGGAAGCTTGTGGCAACTCTTCCTTGTGTTATCCATGATGTGTCTGACATTGTCACCAACTAGTGCAATCATATTCTTATGAGAATCACCAATCTATCTCTTCATTTAAAAAATTTAATGAAATCTTGTGTCCAGGAGATACAATGTACAAGGAGAAATGCACTCTCTTCCCACCCCTTCTCCCAGATTTTTGAATCCAAATAGAGCTTGTTGAATCAATCCAACTAAACTTACCCTCAAGAAATTTAGAGATCATGATATTAATTGCAAGCAAGTCAAGGGCTTTCTTGTTGGGTGCATAATAGAGCTTGCAAAAATTGTTATTATAGTTAGCCACAATGTTAAGCTTCTCGTGAAGATTGGCTCAGGTAGCCAAGATTGCTATTAGCCAAGGGGCATCAAAAAGAGTAGTTAAACAAATATAATTCCGAGAGTTGAAAATTGTCTACACATAAAAGTATATAATCTCCTTTCATAACACCCATTCATTGCTTGGCATGTTCCAAAGATATCATATTGTTCAGATTTTATTGGAGTGGAGGAGAGTAGTGGTTTGATTTGATGTCTTGTGAATTTTCTTCCATAGTCATAAGCTTTAAATCTTCTTCAAAGAGAGGTGAACGATGAAGTCACCCCCTCACATGATTGATACATCATGTGAACCATCATACGAACAAAAACACACATCTCTTGTTTTCTTTTCGAGTGTTATGAAGGTGGGCAATAAGCCCCCATGACTTCTTCCAAATTTGCAACTTACATTCGTGCATTAAATGGAAAACATTGAAACATCCTGTCACATGATTGATTCATCAGCCAAACAATCATATGAACAAAAACGCACATCTTTTGTTTTTTGGAGTGCTATGAAGGTGGGCAATAAACCCTCGCAACTTTTTCCAATTTGGCAACTTACATTTGTGCATTAAATGGAAACATTGAAACACTTAGCATATGAGCCCTTTTGATTGTGTGTTGTATTAGGCAATGGGAGTTGGTAGATGATTTGGTGTAGGACCCATTTTGTGTAGTAGAGAAATCTAGAAGTGAGTTTTTTTATCCTTTTGTATTGATGCTCATAACATGTATTGTGTTATGGTTGCAAAATTTGAACTTGTTGCGATCTCCTTTCCTAGTTCAAATGTTCCTTTGGTAATGATAATTTCAAGGCTAGTAAATGGAAAAATAAAACCTTTTTGTGACAATTTTCGACTTGTGAACTAGGATACAATAGTCATGTTCTTTAATATTGGAGTTTAATGTTGGACACATCTATTCACATCAAGTTTTATTTTTTTTAATTTTTTTTCAGGAGAGCAAATCCAAGAAACAATTTCACACTACTTCTAGATTTGTTAATCAAAACAAATTGGACATGTCAAATCACAACTACAAATCATAGATTTCAAAACTCATATGTTTTGAATTTTTCAAAAATGTATCAAATTTTGTCATAACATCACTCTTTTTTTATATTCCTTTATCTAGTTCTATTTTCTCATACTCGAGACACAACATGTATGATATTGAAAAAAATCATAATTGTGTTGTCCTAATATATTGTATTGTAAAATATTTGACACTTTTAAATTCATTAATATTGATGGGGATCAATTTTTTTTAAAAAAAATTCATCAAAGACTAGATTTTTTCATCCTAAGTGATACCTTAAATTTTTAAGAAACCCATATGGAATTCATGTTGAAAAACAATTTGAGTTCCAAATTTGGCATTGTATTGGATAGTGGCATATTTAACTATGAAAAAATTCTCCATGCTTGCCATTTTTAGTTGGATTTTTTTGTGTGCATTATCTTGCCAAAATTTGAAACCAATGTTGGAGTGGTCTTGTGTCAACTTGAAACCCTTTTATCTACCAATATAAGCTTGTCATAGTTAATTCAATTGCATTTGATGAAAGGAATTACTTTTCACTCATGGTTTGAGGGTCCTTAGATATATGTAAAGCACCAACACTTTTTTTCCTTTGTATTTTAGGTCGCTCCTTAGCTTGAATATGTCTTGCTTGACTTTTTTTCATTTATCTCAAACTTATTTAAAACTTATCTTTGTTTTATTGGATCTTTCAAAATTCAAAAGGCCAAGTATAGGTTGTATTGGGCCTTTTGAATTTTGGAAGATCTAGTTTTATAATTAGTCACTTCAAAAAAACGAGAGAAACATATAGTTGCTTTACCTTGGGGAAGGTCCCACTATGGGGGCTTTTGAATTTTTGACCTCCCTCAATTTACCAAAGCTTGAGGATTTCAAATTTGGAAGGCCCCCATAGCAGGACCTTCTCCTATACAAAATCCACTTTTGTGCTACCAAAAATATGGAAGAGATTGCTTGATCTATATACTTGTGTGCCACTTCAATATGCATGATAATCAACTATTTTTTCCTTCTTCATATGTTCCCAAATGGTTTCCAATAGTTCATCACTATTTATGTGAAAGTCAAATTTCAATCCAATGTGAATAATATAAATATCATGGACGTGAAATGCACATGGTAATTTGCCTTTTCATATCCATGTTGGTGTGTAGGAGAAAAGAGCAAAATAGGTAGGCTTGAAAATAAGGCAAATATGAATTGTCTTTGAAATTGTCCAAGGACAATCATTTGATAGATTTTGAAAAATCACATGTATACACCAATTCCTTGTTCCTCTTATCATTTGAATTAAGATAAGTGTTTGTTTATTTGTTTGTGTCTTTGAAGGTGACCATGTTATAATTCTTCCAAACAATAGGGCTCCTGATTCCACTTTTGGTACCATTGGAAAGCTCTCAACAAGACTGCTCATGTTTGTCATTTGATAATTTTCAGACCAATGAGCAAAGATTATTAAATTTAGAATGATGTTCATCTCTGGAAACTCATTAATTTTTTAAAAAATGATTCTTTCACAAGAACTTTGAAATCAAGTCCATTTTGAACAAAATGGTATTACATTCTACCTTCAAGGTAATGGCCAAACAAAGTCCATGAACAGTACCTAACTGACCAAGTGAATAAATGAGCAAGGGAATGATTGGGATGAGCATCTTTCTATGGTACTTGCCTTGAGTACTACTACAACTGATGTTCATACTAAGCAAGTAGCTCGAGACATTGAAAAAATTAAATTACTACAGCACCAAAAATGGAGAAGGAAGCTGCAAATTTGTGGGTAACCATAGGGTCAATATCACAAAACCAATGGATGAATCTGATGACTACATGTTCTTTTGTAAAGTGAGTTCAGTTCACGCACACACCAGCAAACATGTGGTTGTGGTTGGATGCACCTGCACAAACTTGGCATCCTACAAGCTTACATCTAGCAGGTCAGCCTTTGGAAAGAGATTACTCTATCACTTCTGTGAGAACTGAACACTTTGTACAGCATAGATTCAAAAGCACAATGCAATCAATTTGAGAACTTTACACTCCCCACCCAAACCCACCTCCACCCACCCATCCCCCCTCCTTATGCCTCTACCATCTTTGCCATGGCCAAATTCATGCAGCTTCAATACTTACAGTCTGAAGAATACAAAAGCCAAGGTTACCCCTACTACTGTAGGGAACCAGGCCACAGACAAGCAAGAGTTCACACACTTGCTTCACTACCTTACAACACAAACCTACACTTGCTGTGTTGATATGTCCCTTCAAATGATACTACCTGGGGTGACTATCCCCTACAACAAAGTATTATACCCAAATGTTTTACTAGTCTAAGGTCCTGTGCAAGGTCTAATGACAAGAGCAAAGTCATCAGTCAACACTTTGTCAACCTTTGACACCTTACTGTATGGGGCAGTCAGTCATACAAAAGGGTGGCATCACTTCAAAATGAGAGAAGGGAACACAACCTCGGGCCAAGTGATCAAAAAATCCTGATACTCACCAGCTTAACCTGAATTTACTGCTCATAAACTTCAGGCAATTTTGATGGTGGAACTCAATTACTGGAACATAATGATGTAGCTATTTTCTGTGTACGCTTCTCCCACTGCGACTTGTCATCCCTGCAGCACCTCTACCTGGGGCCTCTTGACATTGGATGGCTGCCAACTCACGAACTTGAGCTAAAAGGGTATCTGGAATAGCTGCAGTAAACTGCTTCTTCCTTTCTCCCTGTTCATGTCATTTCCCATCTGTTTGTCAATATTTGGGAATGTCCCTAAACCATCAAGTAACAGGAAAAAGGGCATTGTCCTACCATACTTGATGTTCTGACAGAATGAAACAAACCTAGAGAAACTGTGAAATTGTAGAAACAAAATATCTCCATAAGTATCAAAATCTCCCCACTGACACTATTAGTAAACCTCAGTGGAAATTGTGAGATGACCGGATAACAATGTTAGGGAGGCTTCAGACCAAACGTCAAGAACCAGAACAGCAATCTATGGGAAGAAGAGCAGCAAATCACACCAAATAAATAGAACAGAATAGAACTAAAAAGTGCTGTGAACAACAGGGAGAGACTCTTGAATCTTCTGTGAACATCAACAGCAGCAGGTATGTCAGTGACTAACTACTATAAGGACTTCGGAGTTCATTAGTTCCAAGCAATGGATGGGTTTAGCAAATATCAAACATCAACCAACCAACCATGTTTCTGACACAAATCTGAAGCTATTGGGAAGGCTTAGCATAACACTAGATGGCTCAACAGACAGAAAACAAAGATACAAAGAAGAAAGTGGAACACTAAGAAGACGAGAGAAAAGAAGTTATAGGAGGAGGAGAGAGAATCAACACAAGGATTTAGAACATGCAACTTTGAGAACAAAGTGGCCTTTACAAAGCTCCCCCATTTTGAACCAAGAATCTGTGTAATGCATTCTGAGATTCATCTAATGAATGCTTCAAAGAATTGTTCAGAAGAATGACTAAACTCACCACATAAGCTATGAAGAACTCTCTGGAAGTAGCAAACCCTCAGAGATGTAAACTGTTTATAAATCCAAGTTTAGTATATCCAGGGAAAGGTGACAGAAACACCAGTGCTTGTAAGAGACATACCTGCTTGGGTGGATATAGCTGAGCTCTGCTAGCTCGCAATAAGTTTCGCCACTTGTCCTGTGACCAAAAGAACAGTCTTTGTAGGCACACAATTGCAATGTGATATCAATACAATCCACATACAAAAAGTCTGCAGGACTCGACAAAGCAAAGAACCAACCTTATATGCCTTCATATACATGGCTAATGGACCAATGCAATACATGGATGACCAAATTCACCTGCTGTTGAAACTATGAATCAGCTTGTCAGCTCAAGGTAGCAAGCTGCAATACTCTGTGTTGTTTTACTTATGTAAGAGAAGAAGCCATGTACATCTACCTACCTATTGCAGCTAACTCATATCGATCATGAAATCAGTCAATATGAGCACACAGAACAAAGGCACATTCATGATAAAAGTACCTGACCAAATGGATCAACAAGATATATAGAACAATCACCTTCATTGAGTCAAGCTCAGTCCCTAACACATACCAGCAGTATGCCTAGCAAGAGAGAAATTTACCTTCAAATCAACAGCCGTCCTATAACCAATAGAAGAAAAAGCCAGCTTCTTTATATCAGCCCACTTCCCCCCACCACAATGTGCCACACCCTCAACCAATGTCATTACTTCATGAAGAGTCCATGGACGGTGATGTTTCCGTCTGGTTCCGCCATTGGCTGTTGGAACTGGTGCAGCAACAAGCTGTTCCCCAGCAGGACCTGCCCCCCCAATATCTGAAGCCAGAGGTTGCAGGAGATCTGCAGAATCCCTTGAGGGCACTGGCAACAAGCATGATCCTTGATCTCTGGCCTCTTCATTCAACTCGTACAAGCCATCCTAGGACCCAACCACAAAATCTTCAAGAGAAAGAAGGGATACAGGTGAGGGGACGAGAACACAAAAGCAAAGCAACAGTAGAACGTAGCAACTACATCTTCATAAGTATTGAGGCCTTTTCCATACTTTGACTTCTTAAGTCACCTAAACACAACTGAGAGATGACCCAATAGCGTGGTTGTAGAGATTTCAGATCAACAACACATGAGCAAACCCCACCCTCAAAGACATGGTGAACCCTAAAAGGCACAGTTTGAACAATAGCACACAGACACAAGCATGTTTAGTGGCCTTCAACAGCAAGATGTATGGTAATTGAACATCCCCAACAACTTCATTAGCTCCTAGCAGTAGGTGGAGGTCCCTGTCATAGGCACCAACATGCCGGGGGAGTTTTGTCACAAGATCAGCAGTAACTGCAGACTTGAGCATGCTGCTCGCTAGCTCAAAAGAACATCAAAAGAGAAGGACATGACCAAAGAAACCAAGAAGAAACATGAACACAACAAGAGCAATAACAATATGCAAGGCTGGAAAACCATCAGACAAGACCCCTCCCCAAGATCAAAGGGGGATCCAAAAGTAAGCTTATTCATCAGATAGAACTACACATAATGGAGAAATTGCAGAGAAATCTCTACAACAATTTTAAAGTCTGACAATTGTAGTCATAAACTTATGAGAGTCAGACCACCACCTCCAAGTCGGACCATCACCTCCGTCACAAATATATACAAGTGACAAACTGCCACGATGACTACCCAATGGTTCATCAGCTCCTGACAGTGGCTGTAGATCAATATATAATGATCTGCCCAAAATTTTGGGCAAACCAACCATTATACAAACTCTGCATCCTGAGTTTCTGTTGCATTTCTGGAAGCAACAGGAAGGCTTGGTTCTGATCTTGGCTAAAAGTCAAGAGACATAGCTAGTTTAAAAAAGGCAAGTAGTATCCTCATATAAGCTGCAACAAGCTTGTCATGTACAAGCAAGCATCTAAGCCAAAGGCATGGAGACAGCTGCATGGAGGATAGTGGTTGGGGTCTCCAGCACACCCAACAATAAAAAACTGCAAAGACCATTCCTTCATCTGCAGATGAACATATCTCAGTTGATCATCATAAGGAGGCATACACCATTCCTTTTGAAGTAA
>Ga0209208_10007294_pt1 | contig 15018 bp, 15 predicted proteins | sample S1TSphfallax_3_FD_187694 | JGI IMG/M metagenome (GOLD analysis project Ga0209208, IMG submission 187694) | Host-associated microbial communities from peat moss isolated from Minnesota, USA - S1T2_Fd - Sphagnum fallax MG (SPAdes) (version 2) | ecosystem: Host-associated > Plants > Peat moss >...
GGATAGAACCATAGATAGTAACAAAGTGCACAAGATTAATGAGCAAGAATCCTGTTTGTATTAGGTCCCTTTCCTATACCATTGCCATTTTAAAAAAAAATTTAAAAATCCATTGGTTTCCATTCGTCCTCTAAATTACTCACCAACATACCAAACCTTATTATTAAGTGCATACACATTTTGACCCTTAATTCACTCAAGGGAACTTAAAGAATAAAAAATCCCAGATCCCCAAATCCAGCAATTTCATTGGCCTTAACATTTTTTTGTTCACACCTAATACTCAAACCTATTCAACACCCTCTAAGCCCTATATTAGTACAGTAATGTTGCATTACAGACCAGGGTTAACAAAGGCAGTAAGAGTAGAAATATTTGTGCTCTGGTTAGGGTTTGAGTTAGGGTTGGGTTTCTGATTAGGGTTTTTTTTAGGGTTTGGAGCGCACTGGGTTCTTGCAGAACAAAGCAGAGTTTTGTGTGTTTATGTCTGGGTCACTAGTGGCGATGGCGACGGACAGTAGTGGTAGCAGCGTTGTTGTTACAGTGCGGCTTGCCGCTGGCAAGGACGTGAGCGTTATTGCTGCTCTCATTCGTGAACTGGCTGTGTTCGAGAAGCTGGAACATGCTTGCGAGGTAACGGACTCGAAGCTGGAGTCGAGTCTCTGGAACTTGCCGCCGTTTCAAGGCCCAACGGTTTTGATGCTCGAAGTTGGTGGGTCCCGGAGTGAAGAAGATCAACACGAACAAGAAGAAAAAGACCTGAATTTGCAGCAGCAGTCGTTTGAGGAAGTGGTGAGAGAATTGAAGCTGAGTTCCCCCATAGCGGATCCTGATGCCGCTTCTTTCAGATCCACAGCCGATGAGAGACGCATTGTGGCAGGCTTTGTTCTCTTCTTTCCCAACTACTCCACGTTTTTGGCCAAAGGTGGATTCTATGTGGAGGATCTTTATGTCAGAAAGCCCTACAGGGGCCGAGGTCTTGGCACCATTTTGCTGAAGACCGTAGTACAGCAAGCCGTCAGGCTTGGGGCTGGCCGAGTGGAGTGGTGTGTTCTGGACTGGAACGTGGATGCCATCAAATTCTACCAAGGCCTCGGTGCTTCACTCTTGCCTGAATGGCGAATATGTCGCCTCACAGGCAAAGCACTGGAGTCCTGCAGTCTCTGATGGCTTCTTTTGTTTTCATTCTCAAGGAGAGAAACCCACCTTGAGAGCTTGTTCTTGGAACCCTAAATGCCATTGTTTCCAAATCTTGGAGAACAACCCTGAGAGCTTGCGCTTTTAGCCCCAATGTCATTGTTTCCAAACCTCGCAGAATAACATATTGCATGTTACTTACTTGCCTTCAAGCAAACTGTTTTTTTAAATGCAATTCTTACGTCATTTCAAAACTCCTGCCGTGTGGGTTTCAAGCCATTAGGGTTTAGGGTTTAGATTCTGATGGCCCCAGCATGACAGCTCATCATCCTTTTCTACCTTAGAATCGGAGTCTTTTGCTCTCTCTCTCTCTCTCCCTCAGTTTAAATTCTTTTTTGTTGGTTTTATCGTAGAATTGCAGAAGAACGTAGTAGTATGACTCAATACTTGAATTGCAGAAACTCTAGCATTACTACATTCTTGATTAGCTATGTCTCTTGAGTGTGAGCCAACCTTCTGACTCAGTCTTCCTGTTGCTTCCAGAAATGCAGTTCCTGTTGCTTCCAGAAAACTCAGGATGCGGAGTTTGTATAATAATTTGCCTAAATGTTTTGCAGCTTATCATATACGGATCCTCTGCACCTGCTGTGAGGAACTGGTGAAGTCAGTGGGTAGTAGTCATCGCAGATTGACACTGCTATTTGTGATGCAGGTTACAGACTTACCCTTTGTGATCAACTCTTTTGTAAGGCTTATGACTGCTCTAATTGTCATGTTCCCTTCAAAGCGGTGTTGTGAAGATTTCTATGCAATTTCATAGATGTATGCAGTCTTTTGCTACATTGAAATCAAACTCCATGCAACAAACATAACATAAACTATACCTTGGAATCAAAGTGTTGTTTGGAAGTCACATAATATGAAAGGTGGGGTTTTGACAGCTCCACTCTCAAGGGTGAATGTGCTAAACATTATCCTCGATCACACAGTTTTGTATGGGGGGAATCACCAATATCTCTGAACTGCACACACAAAGTGATTGAAATGATGTTGTGTCCAGTAAGAATTTAGTTGTGCTTCTTCAGGTGTATGTTAAATATCCCAAAAGAATTGGAGGTTCAAAGTGGTGAGATAGGCTATGACTTCATGTTTGCCAGTGGAACATCACCAATTATTGCAAATAACTGTTATGTAAAGCTCAATTCAGATTTCTGAAGCCCACTAGTTAATTGCTTGCAACAAAGTAGCACATTCAGTACTGAGATATCTGGACAAAATTTGGAGCTTGGGGCATAGTGGTGTTCCAGACAAAGTAAGGTTTTGAACAACTCCAGGATTCCTTGGGTGCTGTGAGAACTGATCATACTCAGGTAGCCAAAGATACAAGGATTCTTAAATTTTTCTATCTGGTTTATAGCCAAATTTGGCCAAATCTTCTCATGTGATGAACATCAGTTTGGTTACATCACAAAATTGAAACCTCAACCCATTGCTATACAATTCCTGCATTTAATTTCAGAGTTCTTGTAAGAATTGTATTTCTGTGAAATTTAATTAATTTCCAAGGATGAAAATCATTTTAAGTTCACTAACTTTTGCTCCGTTTGGTGTGAAAATTCTGAAATGAAAAACATGCACACCACCTCATTGAGAGCTTTCCAACAATACCAAAAGTGTGTCCCGGGGCCCCATGGTTTGGCAGGGTCAAGGCATGGTCACAAAACAAAAACAAACACCTAAATTAATATATGAATTTGAGAATTAAGATTGGAAATTTAGAATCTAGATTCAAAAGAGTAGAAGATTTGTGCATTGCTTAGGGTTTGGATTGGGTTTTGGCTGTTGTTTTGCTCAAAGGATTTGGGAATTTAGATCAGAAGTTTAGGGTCAGAGGAGTAGAAAGATTTGTGTATTGCTTAGGGTTTGAATTAGGTTTTGGCTGTTGTATTGCTTAAAGGATTGGGGAATTTAGATCAGAAAGTTTAGGGTTAGAGGAGTATAAACATTTGTGCATTGCTTAGGATTTGAATTGGGTTATGGCTGTTTTAGCATAGAGGATTCGGGAATTTAGATCAGAAGTTTAGGGTTAGAGGAGTAGAAGACTTGTGCATTTGCCGGTTTGAAGTTGTGTTTGAGTGTTTGTGCACAAAGGATTTGGGAATTTGCATCTTGGAGGAATGGGTTGAAGATAGATTAACTGCTGCTTCTGCCGGGGACAGCAACAAGATGGCGACACAGTTTGGGAGGAAGCTGGCATGCGAGCTCATCTTCTCTCACTTTGGTGAATCTGTTCAGGTTTTGGGTTTCTCTGGTTTGAACTTTGTTGGTTAATTTTTGTATTCAATTGTGGATTTATCTTCTTGCATGTCTCTACATATGGGTGTCGACGACATTGTTTGTGTCTCTTTGGAGCTTTAGGAGAGAGGAGAGGCAGAAAGAAGAGGCTGCAACCAAGTTTTAGAAACCCTAATTATTTTGGTTCTGGCTTACAGTGGGGAAGAAGAACATCACAAAGAGGATTTCGGTGCAAATCTTAGGGCAGATTAATCCTTGCAAGTTATCTGTGTTTTGGGTTTCATGAATTTTGATCAGTTTGATTGCTGCTGGGAAGTTCTGGAACAGGTTCAGGAGTGTGCAGCTAGTGTTGAATCCTTAAAATCTCACCAGGAAAGTCTGGGGTATAGAATTACAGGCGCCAGTTTTATACCTTTTGGACTGTTACTCCAGTTGTAGGGTTTCCATGTTGTAGGAAAATCAATCTACTACATGTAACCCTATCCCACAGGAGAAGAAAGATCAAAAGTCCCAGTAGATTGCGCTGCCATGGTTTGACAAAATTTGGCTCTTTGGATTCTGACACTGGTCTGGGGAGTTGGGTTTGAATGTGTGCAGAAAGTCTGCAAGAGTTTGGTTTACCATGGGCAGTTGTCTCTCCCAGAAATTGCACACTACACCAAGATGAGCACGATCCAAATTCATAACTCCCTTCTTGTTCTAGTTCAGCACAGTTGCGTTCAGGCATTTAAAGTCGAGCATGGGGGTAATATTGTTTGCATATTCTCCAATTTAAAATTTTATTTCTGATGTTTACTGTGAGATTGGGAAATAATTAGTTGCAAAATCTGATGCAAAAATTCTGTAGTCCATTCCTCTAATTTGTAACACTCAATTTGGTTTATAGGTATTGGCTCAGCACCTCCAAGGGTATTGACGCTGTATATTGCTTTAACTGACAACATTCTGCACCGCATGCGCTTTCCAAAGTTTTTGGTACTTGTCAAGGAAGATGTGGGTGATCAGGTATCTGTGATGTTCTCCAAGTCTTCTTTTTTGTGAAGGCAAAAAATTGAAACCTGCAGATTAGAGTGATTTTTGAACATGCAGAGATTCTGTTAGGGGGGAACAGGCAGAGGCGCTTGTTGAAGGGCTTCTTGAACATGGACGATTAACATTGGAGCAGCTTATTCAACGAGCTGCTGCACGTGCAGGCAAAGGTAAATGTGTGTCATCTGATCCTCTCATCTTAAGATGTGTATTTTGAGCAATTTCATCTGCATTCTTTTGATTCTTGGATGCAGTGGTGAACTAGTCTTTGCTCACATGAAGTAGCAGCAGATGGGTGGGTGTGTCTCTCAGATTATTTTCATTTTCTGTGTTTTGAAAAAAACAGCAGAGGGAGAGGTGGCAACTGTGGTGAAGGATTGTTTTCAAAGGCTACTGGCAAACCACTACATTGAGCGGTGCCCAGTACCTGAACCATCTTTGTGTCCAAATATTGCTGTAGAGCCTGCCAAAAAGACGGCATGTGGTGCTGAAGTAAGTGATCTGGCTCCAGGTTGTGGACCAAATAGAGAGTGGGCCAGCTGCCCAGATAGTAACTTGGACGCAACAAGTGTGTGTGTGGCAGATACCAAACATGTTTGTCATAATTTGTCTTGTGGTCAACTCTAATGCATTTTCAGCAGCCTCTAGTGATACCTTGCAAATACTTAGTTTCCAAAGCATTCTGCTGTGTATCTCTAAAACAGCAGGGTCAAGGAGCATCTTTACTGGCTGCCAATGGAGCAATTTCTGAGGAGCAAAGAATAATGTCAGCAGCAGCTCCCACAGATGCAGAGAGATTTCAAGCCCCAGTCTCTTTAATCAGCATGGGTGGAACACACACAGAAATGGGTGATTCCAACCCTGTTGGTCAGAAGGTTAGTGAAGCTTCTTATGTACACAGTGGTGAGTGTGCAAGAAGAAAAAAACAGTACTACTTCTCTGTACTGACTAACACATTGGTTGAAACTGAATTTTTTAATTTGTGGGCTTTTATGTTGATGCAGAGAAAGTGAGAGGCTCTTCAAATTGATGCAAAAACTGCTGCTGCTGCTGCCATGGATGAAAAAGAGGTTCTCTGGCATGTGAACTATGAAGAGTTTGTACGCAGGTTGAGGCATCAGGTGAGAAGCACCAAAGCTCATTTGAATATTTTTAACCCACTGTCAAAATTGCAGATTGCTTCTCTTTGTGAAAAATGATCTAGCCTATGTTAATGTCTAAAATGTTCTAAAATCCTGAACCCTTTTCTTCTTCCTAACATCAACACCATGAAGTACCTATCCAGATATTTGAATTTGGGTTTCTTGATCCGTTTGGGATTGGCAATGGCAGGCATGTGTTGCATTTGTCAGATCAAGGATAGATGCAATGGCTGGTACAGTCCTGGAGGGGATGCTAGATGCCACATGCAGGCATGAAACCTCTGTGAAGCAACACAGTTCAGGTGCATGGGTTATGTGGGTATTCCTTCATTGAGAACATCCATAAATTATGTCTATTGCTAGAGAGAGAAGATTTGGAGAATACCCACTACCTGTCAAACCAGGGGTGACATTACCTGGTGAGTCCAGTTTTACCGATCTTGTCATGAAGTTGATGTGACTGTTGATGGTGCAGTTCCCATGTCAATTGAGGTTATCATGGACAGTGTGCGGAATTTGCAGTTGGGTCAAGGGATGACTGTAGAGCGTCTTCAAGTGGGATTGCAACAACTGGTATCTGATTCAGCGGGTTATGTCTCCAGAATTGGGGAGCAGGGGGGACTTGCAGAAGGCAGCCAGTATGTTGTCCGTATCCATATTCTATCTGTCTTACTGTAAATTTAAATTGCTCTTGCACACTTGCAACATGATTTCTTTCTCTCTGTTTGTAGTCTGAAAGAAGCGTGGGCACTTGTAAGTAAATACATTAGATTGACACACAAAACTGCAATTTGAGAATAACTAAATTGAATTCCTTCACTAGCCCCACTCTCTCCAGATTTACACAAAATCATTGAGCTTCTTCGACAAAATGAGGTGAGAGACAAGACTGCTCTAGTGTTTCTTAGTATTCTTTCAGTTCAGTTCTTGGCCTGTACTTTTATTGCATCACCAGTGGACATTTCTTTAATAAATCATACAATCTATGGATTTTCCACCATGACATTTGTGTTTGTTAGTCTGGCAGGTGGAAGGCATTGTGCTGCAGCGATATGGACAGGAATGCTGCCGCATCTTCAGGCTTTTGGGGTTAAATGGCCAATTAGAACAGAAGCAAGTATGGACAATATTTTGATTGCCTAGCATGCAAAGCAAGAATTTTGTGAAGTTCTGTAATGGTAGTTTTGATTCTACATTGGTTGCTTTCTAAAATACTCATGCATGCTGACAGATAGGAGAGAGGGCAATGGTCCCTAAGGATGTGAGGGAGTTACTTTATCGGCTTCTCAAGGACCACTATGTACAAGTCCAGGTGCGTTTCAGTCCAACTCAGACAAATGGACACCTACATTTTGAAAGGATTTCTGTCTGTTTAATTCTTCATGAATTTCTGTCTGTCCAATTTCTTCATGTTGATGTGTTAGTAACCTTTGTGCTCCATTCCCTTTCTAGCCATGTGGGTATTCAGCCCTTCCTTATAAGAGCATACTGGACCATGTTTGCATCTCTTAAAGTTGCCCGTCAGTTGTGCTAAGTTGTCATGCAGAATGTAGGAGGTCCGTCATTGGTGCATCTCTAATTGTCATCAGCTGGTGAGTAGAGTAGTTTAAGAACTCAGAATTGATGCATGGGGGAATGAAAACTTTGCAGGAAGTTGCAAAAACCGCAGAACGTGTGGCAAGCAAGTCTATTCATTTATGGTGTGTCGATAACCAAGCTGTGTTACACCAGGTGCTGGATGACATATACCATGCTGCCTCTAATCTGAGCCAACGACTTGCCCATGAGCTTGAGAAGGAGCAGCAGGTATGAATTGAAAAAATGTTTTTAGGATCAGGGTGCCATTTCTCTGCAGCTGAGAGTGGGTCAAACTTTGCACAAGTAATTCTATTGCTTGAACTGTTCCTCTGCATTCACTTGTAAAACGGAGTTTTGCATGTGGCTGGCTGACTCCTTGGCATCTTTACAACTTTCAAGCAGGCTTGAGTCCAAATCTGAAAGTGTACTGTCTTGATGGTACTAAAACTTGGGGTTGGATCAGTGTTGGTCTGCTATTGACCAATGTTGACTGTCATTGCTCTTTTTTTAATAGCAGCTGGGCAGGTTATTGAATAACCAGTTGATAACCACCTTTTATCCTGCTAGTTATGAGCTGGTTATAGGTTTTTTAAGGTTATTATTATTATTATTTCTTGTTTTTTGAACTTTTTGTTTTAGTGTTTATAGATTGATAACCTACCTGGATGATAATCGGGTCATCCAGGTAGGTTATTTGATTTTTGAAAATTCAATACCAGGTGGTTATCGATTTAACTGTTTATCAAAAAATCAACAAGCAACTTGATAACCAGGTCAAAACTCAATAACTGGCCAACACTGGTATCGACTTTTGAATATACTTGCTCGGTCTACCAACCTGGTCTTGTTATTGGGTCATAGACTGACTTCTGAATTTTGTTATACCTGGTATTGAAATCAGTACAAAGTTGGTATTGCTCCACATCCCTACCGGGCTGGTACTGGTACAAGGATGGTGTTGCTTCAGGTCATACCAGCTTCATAGGGTCCTTCATACAAGCCACATGCCTGCATACCAGACCAACACTGGTTTGTTTAGTAGTATTCGGCTGAGCATGAAATGAGTGATATGGAGAGCAACGTGCTGCATGTTGAGAACCCATTTTGTCCACTGGTTCCCTTTCTGGAAAGGCAGTTGCAGTTTGGGTTACAACATGTGAATTTTTGTTATGTTGGTAGCATGAGGTCAGGAGCAGTGTTGGGTGGGTATTAGAAATTGCACGAGACACCCACTGGGTATCAGGGTTGTTCATAACTTTGGTTCCTAAAAAAAGCCCTAGTTTTGATATATAACTCCAGTTGAGAAAAGTAAACTGTTGAGAAAAATTTCTCACGAAATTGTTTCTCACAATTTTGTTGAGAAAAGTCATATTGCCAGCCCCAGAAAACTGCCAGTTCTTTCATGAAACCTGATGGGTCTTTTAGGTTTTTTTAAAAAAAAGTCAGAACCGGCAGTTCCTTTGATTTTGAAACATTTAAAAATGGGAACTGGTGGTCCCACCCAACACTGGGTCAAGAGGTCAAGCATCAGAATTCTCATTAGTTAGTTAAATGATTGTTCATCACATTTACGATTGACTGGACCTTGTGGGTTTTTTGGACTGTGGACCAGTTGTTAGGATCATTGCAACAAATTGATACAACAAAAGCTGCTGTGGGCACTGAGATTCATTACCAAATGCAACTCTCACAAACAGCCAGCAAGAGGAGGTGAAGCGCATCCAATCTATCATGACAGTCTTAGAGGCATCCTTGTTGAAGTTGGATAATGCCATGTTGCTTTTTCATGACTTTTAGTTTGTGTGACAACAACATTCTCCAGAGGCACCTCTTGGTGAAAGCTTGGATGATGCGATCTTCTTACTGTCCACAATGCTCAATCTCAATTGGAATATATCCTCCAGCTGCTATGATGTATTTTGAAAGCCAATTGTTTACACAGTTTGCACAATTGGAAGTATCACTCAAATACATGTTCTGTGACCTTCAAAGTTCTGTTTCTATGGAAGCAAATCACAACAATTGTTTAGGTTTTTGGGGGGGCGTGGGGCGGCATTTGATTTTTCGAACCATAACTCTCACACAACAAATGGAGTTCATTCATATGAATGCATTCTTAATAAATTCAGAATTCATTCTTAATTAACTCTCAATTTAATTCACATCTAATTAATTTTTAATTCATTCTCAATTCTATTAATTAATTTTTAATTAATTAATAATTAATTCACTTGTAATTCACTTATAATTTAAAAGTTTTTTAAAAGTTTTTTTTTGGTTGATAAGCACATGAAACCTTTTATGAAAGTTTTTTTGAATCAAATTTTCAAATGGGTATAAATCAACATGAAACCTCCATTACGTTTAGTCTAATCAACACCAATTTGAGGTATAATTTTATTTTATAATCTTGTTTTGTTCCTTCCGTATCTATGTTTTCTGTATTTTATCACAATATATATTTATTTGCACACTTCATAGTGTTGTTTTTAATCTTGTGTGGTTTTATTTTATTTTCTATGTTTTGTGATTGAATTTAAATTTAGGTCTATCTTTTCATCATTTGTGTTCATTGTATTTTTCATAACTATTTGAATAGATTCTCATCAGCTTATATTTGTTTTTATCATCAATAAAGTTTGAGATTTTGAATTTAAATGTGGAAATATATTTTTAAAATGTGACATTATACATTGTTCACTTCTAAAAATTGTGATTGATGTTGTGAATCACCCACACCTTTTATCAAAGTCACATTTATATATTTTTGTAATGATGTTTACATAAAGAGTGGTTGTGTTCATGGAAGAAATCTTTGTTGCATTTAAAACAAATTATTAACAAAGTCACACAAAATAACAAAAAATATACATTAATATAATGAATCAATGTTATTGTATTCAAACTTTTAAAATAGTGTTAATTTTGGTTAATAACATTAGTTAGTGGTATTACAATATGAGTATCATGCACAGATAATTTAACATAGAAGTGAACATTTTTTTTAATAAATTTCATGCAATAATAAAAAACATATCATAATTAAATCATACCATCAATAAACCAAACCATCACAAAATAATTCATGTCAACATTGTGTATATAATGGACCTATAGTTTTTTGTTAAGCCTATAACACAAAAACAAGTGTTGCTAGTTCAAGTTAATCTCATGAAAACTCCTATAAAAAAAATATCATCCAATTCATGAAGGATTGAAATTAATGTTGAACGAAATGACTTATTCATGAGAATATTCATTCGTCAATTAACATAAGCCTTAAGATCATCCATGATGTATCTGTCCTTTGATTTTTATGTTTTATTTTGTGCGAGTATATGGAAAAACACATGGTTATGGTGATAAAGAAACATGAGTGATTAGTTATACATACATTTCATAAATTAAACAAGGTTTAAATATCTCACATGGTCACAATTTGATCATTATGACAAAATTGATGATGAAAAATGTAATTTTTGTGTTTGAAGAATATGTGTTTTCATTATACCAACATGTTCCCAAGGTTTGAAAACATGTTTGAAATGTTCCCTCCCTTCTTTTATCAAAATGAATTCAAATAAAAAATAAAATTGACACAATATTTTTGTTATAAATCAATAATGAATCTTCAATAATTTTATGGAACCCATCCAAACTCTTACATATTTAGTTTTGTTTAAGATATGTTGATGTTGCATGGATTAATTTCACAACCTTCTTCATAATAGTTACAATGTTATGTCCCTTATTTCGAAAGTGACACAAAATCAATTCATTTTTCAACAAACTACAAAACATTTGTTCATGAAACTCAACATCCTTGGTCACATAAGAACGTTTAAAGCAATTAAGTATTTTCAGAAACAAAAAAATTGTGAATAAATTCCATTCATCGTGTGAAAATGATGTATGTGTTAAAACCAAGTCACATTATTAACAATTTTTAAAGAAATGAAGTGTAAAATGTAATTTGGTCCATTTTTGTCAACACCCCTCATTTTGAAAATTTGAAAAATTAGGACATTTAGTTTCAATAAAGATTGTTAAATCAAACCTTGATGTATCATACAATCGAAATGACCCCAATTTATATTTAAACCCAACATTTGTTTATTGTTATCAATCACAACCAAATGCAACAAATTAATGATAATAAAAATTTAATCGTTGTTTAATTCAAGTGTATCTAAATGTTCCATTGACAAGGAGGGTGAAATCACAATCCAATGAATAAAAAAGGGTGTCAGACCATAAAAGAACAACCAAAATTGGATAAATATTTATGTTTTGCCATTCAAAGCCATGGTAATCATGGTAAATTATTATTATTTCATTCATATGAATGTCAAGGAATTCAAACCAAAAATCAATTTGATGAAATTTTAAGTATAAGCTTTGATTTAAAACCTTTAAAAGTGAACAACAATGTGTTAAACAAGAATCAACTTTTGCAGAGCACTGTCAAAAGGACTCATATAATAAAACACATTTGATGGGGAAAAAAAAGAGGATAAAGACCTATTAAGCACATTAAAAAAACATTCATACCTTAAAATATGTGGAATCTTAAAACTTTAAAAATTCAAAGAACTTTCCAAAATTGATTTAAAATTTTAAAATTTCAAAAGTCCTTTGCCACACATAAATGGGGCAAAATGTACATGATGTGTTAAGAAATTTTTTACATTATATACAAGAAAACACTAAAATGTAATATATATATATATATATATATAATATTTGGTATGATTTGAATTTATTATAATTTTCAAAGACAAAACACTAAATTTACAAAGAATTAGGACAAATTCAAAAATTCATATTTATGCAAAAATGATGGAGAAAAACCATGTCATACACTTGGAAAACTATATGCATTTATTATAACAAGTTGCATAAAAAATTGTTTCTAAATTCATTCATATGAAAAACAAATTGGTAAAAATAAATAAAGTCCTTTTCTAAAATAATCATGTTGGCTCATTATATTTTGTTTGCACCCAAGAATTGATATGACAATTTAAACTACCTTTGGTTAAAAAGGCCATGTTGATAGAATTTTGAAAAAAATAATGATTGTTTAAAAAGTTCCATTGGACAATATAAAAACAGGTTAACATGGCAACACCTTTTAATCTTATGAATGTAAGTTTGCCCAATGAACTTTTAATTATTTGAACATGCTTAACTTGCATCATACTTTATTCAAGTAATAAATTATTTAATTATTGTTCATTATCAAAAAATTTATTATCAAGTTTCTTAATTTCTTTCCAAGTTGTGCATTTGTCTTGGTTTTTATAGATAAGTAATTAGACCATTCAACTTCAACATAAACCATGATGTTTTGTATGAAATCAAATTTGTTAAAGTTTTTTTTCAATTTCACAACCATTATAACATTTTAAATGTTAAGAACAAGATAATGATATAACTTGGAAAAAAATAAAGGACTTAATAAATTAAAAACTCAACAATGAACAAAAAGTAAATGATTATATTGTTTGAACAAGGTGTGATTTAAATTAAACATGGGATGAACTAAAAACATGCAACTTTTCTTCTGCAACTACACATGTTGTACATAATTAAAAAATATTGCATGCAATTATTTTTTTATTGCATGCAACATGTATAGTTGCATAAGACAAGTCATAAAAGATAATTTGTTTTATTAATAGTACAAGGGCATAGTTTATGTTGATGAGATTAAAAGGTGATGTTTTCTAAACCTTTTATTATATTATTTAATGAAACTTTTTAAAAGATCATATCAACCTTTTAAATAAATTCTAAAAATTCTATCATTTAATAAGTTTCTATTAAATGACCTTTCAAAAACTTCCACTGAATACATTTAAAAATCTTGCATCAACTATTTTTTTAAATAATTTATTTTAACTACATATTTTAAGACCTATAATCAATTATTCTTTTATAATTTTTTTATATCATTCATTTTTAAGAAAAAATTAATCACATTTTTCAAGGATTTTTTTGAAATTAAAATTTTTAAAAACTATATTATTCAAAGATTGTTTTGAAATGTTTTTTTTGTTAAGAAAATAAAAACATGAATATAATAAAAAAATGATTGAAATAAGGTATTTTGAAAGTAAGGTCCAAACATAATTTTGCAAAAGCCCATAATAGTTTATTGACTCAATTTTTTATAATTAAAAAAAAATCATCACATATTGACAATACATTTACCATATAAACAATCTTGAAATGAACTAACATTAAAAAATGCATTTGGATTTTCATGTAAATTTAAAACCACAATCCTTAATTCAATTTCAAAAATTCATTATTGTATTTTTATGTATATAAATGATTGAATTTAATCATTATGTATTTATTCTTATTCAAGTTTTCAATCTTGACCTATTTAATAATAATTATAATAATAATAAATTTACCATACATTTATAACATTTCAATAATGTACATTTTGCAAAAAATTCATAATAACACAAAACATGAAACACCATAACTTTTAATTTTACCTTGCTTATAGATATATTAAAGATAAATGAATATGTAGTGGGTTATGTAGGTGGGTTAAATGTTAAATAAGTAGCCAAACTAAATATTATTTAATAAGTAATAGGTAAGTAAATAAGTAAGTAATTAACTACTTAGTTTAAGTGAATAGGTAGGTAGGTTAAACTAAATGATATGTAGTAATTTGAACTAAGTTAATTGAAGTTGAATAATTGATATTGTGTAGTTAGGTTAGGTAATAGGTAAGTAGGTAAATTAGTTTGTAAATATGAAATATCATAGTACCTAAGCCAGTTTGACAAGTTTTTATCAAATATTTAGTTAATTTTCAAACATCCAATTTGACACTTTTTTTAATTTATTTTATTTTTGATTTAAAAAACTATAATAATTTTTGGATATTTCAGCAATAATAATCTTTGAGCCAATGCAATAAATCTTTGAGTTAATGCAATAAAATTTTGAATTAATGCAATAAATTTTTGAATTAGTGCAATAAATATTTAAACCAATGCAAAAAAAAGGTTTCTTGAACATTCATAAAAAGGATATTTCGAAATTTAATAGAAAGTCAACATGAACATTTAGTAAATGGCATTTAAGGTTTTTAAAACTTTCAACCTAATTATGTACCATTTTTCAAATTTTGCAACAAAAATAAATAAATAAATAAATATTGTCAAATTGGCCTAGGTACTACAATAATGTTGTTGTATGGTTTATGGGATATTAATGCTCTAATGTTTTATCCTTCCTAAAAGGTTATGCCTTATTTGTTTGTTTTTTTATTTAAGTTTTAAAACTATATAATTAAATGTGTTAAAAAATCCTTAAAAATGTTATTTGTAATGAATCAATTAAAGAGGTTTGACTTTAAAAGCTAAATACAAAATAAAATAGGATTCTTCCAAAAAGGTTTTAAAACCCAAATATATTTATTTAAGAATTAAACTTATTTATTTACCTACTTATTTAGGTTAAACCTATATTAATTTGGACCGACATAGCCGAGGCCAATCTAATTTAGACCAACTTATTTAATTTAAACCTACTTAAGTTCCAAAATCAAACTTTAACCCTTAAATTCATGGCACTATTTTAACCACCTTACTCCCTTTTCTAAAAAGACTCATTATAACTTGGATCTAATCCACTATGCTTCTAAAAACAAGGGAACTAACACGGTTCATTTTTTCAATTTCCAACCATGTCAAAATTTCAATATTTGTCATCAAATTTTTAAAAATAACTTATAGATTTAGACCGGAAAAAATAAAATAAAATAAAGATTGTTATCAATGGCACTTGGGGGGGGGGGCGGGGGGGG
>Ga0209208_10007295_pt1 | contig 15015 bp, 10 predicted proteins | sample S1TSphfallax_3_FD_187694 | JGI IMG/M metagenome (GOLD analysis project Ga0209208, IMG submission 187694) | Host-associated microbial communities from peat moss isolated from Minnesota, USA - S1T2_Fd - Sphagnum fallax MG (SPAdes) (version 2) | ecosystem: Host-associated > Plants > Peat moss >...
CATGCACCATTCCTTCATGTTTGCACTCCATAGGAATGCGATGGTTCATGTAGGAGCTCAAAGCACAAAGGCTTACACAACACCTGAAGATGAAGGTTAAGTGATGGCAGCACACCTTGTCAAGTGTTTGTTGCCCCCTAGCTCATGCCACTTTCCCACACATCGAAAATTTTGCAGCTCCAAGTTTTTTGTTTCTATCGATGCCTTTGGTGTTGTCACCAAAGGTTGTGGCAATCCTACAAACCCCCTCCCCTTGTCTCTACTTTTCTTAAACTATCAATCTCTAAGTGAAATGGTGAAAACAAACACCCCAACAATGTTGCCAAGGCTTTGAGAACCCAAGTCGCCACGAGCACTTTTGACGACATCATCAACAAGTGCAACAAGCTCATGACTTCCCCTATATGATGTACAAACTTGGAGCTACAAAGCTCCAAGCTTTTCAGTGATGGCTGAAGTCTTGGCAAGGTCACCAAGACATGTGAAGGCGGCCAAACCCTCAAGGAGTGTCACTAAGCTTAGGTGTTATACCCACCTCCCCTAAATTCAAGCGGGATTCCCTTCCCGTCCTCCTCCTTGGCACAAAACTCCCGAGCTAGGGCGAGCCTACTTGCTCTTAAAGCTCCTTCTTGCCTTACTTTAAACCACAACAAAAAGAAAACGACCTCCTAGTTACACTAATTTCCAACACTTCCCCCAACAACTTGTTCCCAACCCTAGAATCCCCCCTTCTCTAATTCAATTCCCATTCTCACTCGTGTGGGTATGTTGTGAATTCACAACAATGGGGGGTGGGGTTCATGTGATGACCCCAAGAAGGGTCGTCCCTCTTGGTAATGATATGGTAAAACCTAGGGGGGAAAAAAGGGAGGTAAGTGGGTCTAGCTAGTAGTTTGATATTATTTACCCCATATGACCTTTCCTCCTAGTCAAGGTTGGGGAAATGGGAGGTAGCTTGTGGTCTAGGCCCTTGGTTACTACAATAGGTCACCTTATTGTAGTAACCAAGGGCCTTAGCCCACAAGGGTGATTCACCCCCTTAGGTTCCCCTTCTAATAGGCTTCTAATAGAAGTCCTTCATCACCAGGATAAGAACTAACAAGCTCCTAGTTTGGTAGCAACTTATTAAGCCAAGATACACTAGGTGGCCTGAAATAACTCACCAAAATAGCCCCTATAAAATAAGTAGCAACTCTTGAAGATGGTCCTCTATTGGGGTCACTGGCTATTAGGTTAACTTGGCAATCGCCTCTCCTAGTACCTTCTTGAGTTGTTAGCTCTTCCCCATCGTATTCTTCTCGTATAAGATAAGGTTTAAGTTTTTGTGCATTTACTAAGAAAAACTCCTCCTCATCCAGGTTCTTTAGTAGGATTATGTTATCCCCTAACACCCTTTAGACAATGTAAGGCCCCTTCCACAATAATTTGAACTTGCACAATCTTATATTTACTTGCTTAAGGTACCACACACTAATAGAAATTTTGGGTTTTGTAATTGTCACTTACAACTAAAATTCAATTGCACATGACTCATGCAACTGCAAATTTATCTAGTTGCTTAAGACAAGTTGCACATGACATTCAATTACATGCAACATTATGTATACAACATGTATATATGGTGTTAATATACATGTTCATCCATACATACCAATCCAAATGTGGTTGCACCTATTGTGTAACTCTCCTTGCAATTACAATGCAACTAATCAAAATATGATACGTGTTTAGAAATTGTACAACTAGCTTGTGAACACGTGTCATTATTTGTACAACTAGCTTGTGAACACGTGTCATTATTTGTACAACTAGCTTGTGAACACGTGTCATTATTTTATTTTTTTGTTTTCAAAATAAAAAATTCATGGATTATTTTCAATCATTAAAATTTTTGCCATTATGATAATGACACATGGCACACCATGGAACATTCATTGACCATTTGATATGTGTTCATTTTTTATAGCAATTATATGGTGACACGTGGCAACCCATATAATTTTTCAAAATTTTAATATTAATTAATGAAATATAAGTTATCCAATTTATGGCTAATAAGATGTTAACACGTGGTGTCTAGGTAGGTAGGTAATCATTAAACCTTATTAAGTAGGTAGGTTTACTTAAGTAGGTAAGTAGGTTGAAAAGTAATTGGGCTTAGGCTATAAAGGTAAATTTAGAATAATCCAATTTTATTTTTAGGTTTAACCATTTCATAAAGGTCAAACTTTTTTATTCATTCATCTTCAATAGCACTTGGTATTTGGCTATTCCATAGTTATTGCTCCTAGTTATATATTTAACCAAATAGAATTGGAAACCAAAGGATATACCTGATGAACCAACTTAGTTGCATTTTAGAGTATACCCGCCATGGGAAGGCTCTGTTGCTTTTGGTGTCCCAAAAAAACTTGACACCTTCCTCTTGGCACATCTAACACACTAAGAATCATCAGAAACGAATTAAAAGCAAAAAAGTTATGAACCCCCAAAGTAAAGGGGGTCAAGAATTTTTAAAAAACCATTGAATGCTACAAAGGCCGGTTCTTAAACACCCAAAAAATTCCTTTTATGTTGTTTTGTTGCTATTAGAGTTCCAATGTGATTTTTAGAACTTCAGGTGGCGCTATAACACTTTAAATTGTTTAAAATGAATAAGAAATAAGAAAGTAATGAGGTTTGAAAGTAGGAAAGGTTCAAAGAAAAGAAAAGAAAAGCAAAATGTTTTGTAACTTGGAAAGCTTATTTTTCTTGTCAATTTTTCATTACTCCTTTCTTTTTGCACTTCAAAGATGATTATAGCATATTTTTAATAATTATGATTCCTTAATGAAAACATGATTTTAATATTATTATCTAACTTAAAGTAATAATTAACTTAAGATGTTTGTGTACTTGTAAGTTAATTAGTGTGGCCTATTTACATTAGTATTTTAACATAAATAATAAAATTTTAATATATAATACCTATTTTAGTGTATATATAAATATAATTTATTATCATTATAATTATAATAAACGTTTAATTAATAATTATGATTATTTATAATAAAATTTAATGTTATCATATTAATTGATTCTGAATAATATTTTGTTTAATCAAATTTACATTTTCTGAAAAAGATCCCAAATAAAATAAAATCAAAAAATTTTACTTACCAAAACTAATATTTAAATATATTTTACAAATAAAATTTGAAAACTTGAAATACATATTTAAACCATGGTTTAGTTTAGTTTAATTAATATAGCCTAACTTAGTTTAACCATAATTAATTTAGCTTAATTTAATGTATCAATAATTAGTTTAACCTAATAAATTTAGCCATGGTTAATTTTAACCTAATTTAATTTAACTATGGTTAATTTAGTCTAATTTACTTTAGGTTAATTTATTATAGCCATAATTAGTTTAGTTTAGCTTAATTTAATTATGGCTAGTTTAACTTGATTTAATTTAGCTTAGTTTATATTATCCATAATTAGTTTAAGTTAGTCTAGGTTAGCATGGGGTTAACCTTAGTACTAAAGGTACATAATACTATTATACATAGCCTATTTAGATATATTAAGTATAGTAATTTAAGTATGTATAAGTTTAGGCCATTATTTTTATGACACGTGTCCATGTTTTACACATTTAGTTACATGCCAGTTGCATAATGACTAGTTGCAAATGACAAGATTTCTAGTAGTGACATCACATAGTGCCCTTTTATGAAGTTGCAGGTATTCCCTTGATGATTCCATACCTACTTATGGCTTTGAATTGTTTCATTATTATGGCTAACCTCTTTTTTCCACTCATCTAGAAGATAGAGGTCCTCCATTCAAGTCATTAAGGTTGCTAATTGATTATAATTCAAACTACAACCCATATGATAAAAAGGTACCAAAAACTCCAAAGGTAGGAAAGGATGGAAACTGTAAACTAGTTCAAATAGGGTATGTTTAATGTTAGTCTTGAATTCCGATAGGCCCATAAGGTGATAGGCATCTTTACATCCCAATATGTGCCATTAGAGTTGATTATCTTCCTTAAAATGCCCTCCAACACCTTGTTGGTGCTTTTTGTTTAACCATTCCCTTAAGGGTACGTAGTAGGTTGTGGCCATTTTGTGGTTTATAAAAAATTTCCACAATTAAAATTTCAATAGTTTTATTGATGAAGTGGCCCCCTTGGTTGTTGATCAACTTCAAAGGGTAATCGAATTTGGTGATGATGTGTTCATAAATAAATCAGGTATTTGTAATCGTTGTGTTGTTTGTGAAAACCTTGGCTTCTGTCCACTTCATGGCATAATCTATGGTAATTAAAATATAATGGTTCCCTATTGAATGGGCAGTAGGGTTTATCAGGCCTACAAAATCTATTCCCCACTACACAAAAGAAACGATAAGGATGATGAGAATAAAAGGGAGAGACCTTAGCCCTTGGATAGGTCCAATCCTTTGGCAAATGTCACAACTACAACAAAAATGTTAAACATCCTTGTGTAATGAAGGCCACCAATATCCTACCACTAAGATCTTATGAGTTATGATGAGTGGTCCAAAATGGCCCCCTACTGGTCCATCATGGAGTTGTTCTAGGATTTGATGTGCCTCCGTTAAAAAGACACATATGTGAATGATCCCATCCCCACATAGTTTATGGAGCTTCCCACACATTAATGAATAGGGAAAGCTTGGATGGTTAACCTTCTCCATTAATCTTGATATAGGGTTTTAAAGAAGGTACTTATTTCTAAGTAATGTTGGAGAGGACTAGCCCCATCTTTGTGGGGCTAGTCCTCTCCCGAAATCTTCTACTATGTCATTAAGGGTAAACCCCCCTCGATCTTTAGTCTAGATAGGTAATCCAACACAACGTGTTTTTTCCTTTGCTCATAAATCACCTCAAAATCAAATTGTAGCAATAGTGATAACTAGCAAGTTGTGTGGCTTGAAATGAAGGGCCTATTCACCATGTAAACTAAGGCTTGGTGATCCATAAAAAGTATGAAATGTTTGGCAAGGAGATAATGCCTAAAGTTGTTCACAACATAGATCATTACTATGCTTCCCTCTACATGGTGATATAGTTTCTTTTAGCTTGGTTAAGGAGCCTACTTGCATAATAAGTTGGAAAGTCCACCTTGTTGCCCTCCACTTGGGTCAAAATAGCCCCAATTGTTGTGGTTGATGCATCAATATGAACATGGAACTCCTTGGTCAAATTCAAAGGTATCTATATTGGTCCTCTAATGAATGTGGCTTGGAGTTAATGGAAGGTTGACTAATATTTTATTGTCTAGTGGAAACTACCTATCCTCTTCAGTAAATGCCTTAATGGTTTCATTTTTATTGCAAAATCCTTGATCTAGTGTCGATAGAAGTTTCCCATGCCCAAGAAGGATAAAGCTCCTTGGTATTTTAGGGATGGCTCACATGTTGGATCGCCTCAATCTTTTGGGGATCCATTAGCAACCCTTCCTTACAGATAATATGGCTTAGGAGGATCCCTAATTGGACATTGAAACTGCATTTTTCAAGGTTCAAGTTGATCCCCAATTTTCGACACCAACAAAAACACTTATCTAACAAGTGTAAATGGTTGGCCACATCTCCATAAATGGTGAAATCATCCAAGAAAACTTGCATGAATTCCCCAATGTATTCCCGAAATGCCTCAGTGATAGCTTGTTGGAAGGTGGCTAGGGCATTACATAATCCAAAGGGCATTACCATGAACACAAAATGACCCCCCATTGGGTGATAATGGCAATCTTCTCCCTATCTTCTACCCTAATTTTAACTTGATTGTAACCACTAAACCCAATTGAGAAGGAATATAATTCCTTACTTGCTATTAAATCTAGAACTTCATCAATGAATGGGAGAGGGTTTGGATCTTTTTTTGTTAGAAAGTTCAATTGCTTATAATCCACACAAATGCACAACTTTCCATTCTTTTTGGGCAGAATTACAATGGGGGATAATCATTTCATCAATATTATTAAAATGATGAACCCAACATCTAACAACCAATCCAAATCCTCTTGTACCTTGTTTGCATAATTGGGGTTCATCTAATATTGTTATTGACGAAAAGGGGTGGTTTCCTCTTCAAGTTATATATGGTGTTCACAAATAGAAGGTGGAATACCCTTCATGTCTTGATAGCTCCATGTGAACACATTTATATTTGCAAAAAACCACCTTAGCCCCTTTCAAGAATTCCCCACTAACTTTAACACTTATCTTCACTAGTTGTGGAGCCTCCAGGCTTCCTAAATTGATATGTGTGAGCTGTTTTTTAGGGGTTAAATTCCTTCCCAAAATGCTACAACCTCTAACTTGTTATTTAGTGGGTTTTTCATATACATCCACTAACCCTTCGTTAGTTGCATGGAAATGGGCAGGATATACCTCCATTTGGTCTTCATTAGGGGAGGCTACCCCAACAAATTTTTGGGTTTGACTACATTTCTTTAGGGCTCCAACCTTATAACATTCCGCCAAGTTGGGAATATTTCCCATGTTTAATTCAGCAATGGGTTCTAACTTTAAATGGGTTTTGTATATTTAGCCTTTTTTTTCATTAATCAAGCCCACCATCCAATCATACATTTGAAGTGCTAAAGGTTGGTGGCATGGTTGGACTGAATAAACTATGTGGGTAAGGATTGTTATTACCCTACTTGTAATGGATAATGAGAGTAAGTCCATGCTCTAATCATGATGGACCTTAGTTTGTTGTCATAGTAGTGACATACGAAATACGAGTATTTTTCGAAGGTGCTAAAAAAGAAGTATTTTCAAGTATTTTTAAAAAAACATTATAAAAATACAAAGGCTTGAAAATTGGCCTTTGTATCAAGTATTTTCAAGTATTTTTTAAAAAGCCCAAAAAAACGTAAAATACGCGTATGTTTGAATCGAATTGAGAGTATGTCACTACTATGTTTGTCGTAGCCATGGCCTACCTAACAACATGGAGTACTTGTTGTTGAATCCTTCCATCCTAAGTATTGTTGTAGTGTTAAAGAACTCCAAGCCAAATATTTGGATTGGGAGGTCCTTGAGTATTCCCATGGGTTGGACACGTCATTGACTTACCATCTTTACTTGGAAAGGTGAAGGTTACATCCCTTGTAATCTTAACCATATTCAGAAAAAATCTAAAATAATGTTAACTCCCAAACCCCCATCAATTAGGGTGTTTGTCACCTTATGGCATGCCACTTCAATAGTCCAAGAATTCATCTTCTAGGGGTGGTAAGCCTTTTTCCTTGAAATGGTTTTCCACTATGTCTCCTATTAGGTAGGGGTTCCCATTGGCTTGGAAAGTGGTTAGCAATTTTTTCATAACCCTTCCTATAGTTGCTAATAAAAAGTCATCATCTCTAGGCCCAAGTTTTGGTCTTCATGCCATAATGTAGGTATAATAGGAGGAACTAGGGGATGACCACTTTGCGTTGCCACAAGTACTCCCTCCCTTCCCCATAATTGACTTCTGGTCGTCACTACCATTGTTGGCTCCCTTGGGTTTTCATCTTTCCCCCATGGGTTAATCTGCATGGTGACACAATTGGTGCTCATGACCTTGAGTCCTAGGTTCGAGTTGAAGGGGATGCCCCCCTCCTTCAACTTTGGTTGATTAAGGCCCTTGGTCACACAAAAAACATCTAATCATGCTTAGGTTTAGTCTCTACCTACCAAAGGTCCCATAGGTGGGGGGTAAGTAAGTCGATAAAGGTACAAGGTAATTCATTTGTTGAATACAAAATGGTGGTGGAGGGTTAACTGTTGGCTGGACATGATATGATGAGGTTTGGTTGGGGTAAGGAACAAGGTTGCTAAAAAAAGGTTGTTGGGTATAGACAGGGGGAGGTGGTAAATAGGTTGTGATTGAGCATACATTGGAATGGTGGGCAATCGTGGAGGATAACCCATTTGTGGTTGTACCCGATTTGCCCCAAGAGGGAGTGCTTCTCCGAACTGACCTAATTTGGAGTTATACCATCAAGCCTTTGTATTATGGTTAGACCTTTGGCATATGTGGCACCAAACTCATTTGATTTTTTTGCTATTGGCCAATAAATGCCCCTCTTACTTGTAATACACACAATAGACTTGGTTTCAAAATGTGTCAAATGTAAATATTCCATGGTAGTTCAAATCTTTTCTTCCAAGACCTTTTGTTCCTCCTAGAATCTTGGATGAACCTCCACCAGCAATAACTTTTCCTCACTTATCTTGGCTTTTTCCCTCTCCTTGGCCTTCTTTTTTATCCTATCCTTATGGGGTTTAATGTCCTCTACTGATGAAGATGTAGAGGAGGATGTGGATGAAGAAGAGGATGAGGTAGAGTTTTGATGCTTCCTTCTGGTCTTGGATTTACCACTCATCATGTCATATTTTACTAGCTTAGCCAATTCTACAACTTCTTCCAATGTATGTCTTAACATATTTACAATGAATATCCTTAGCCTTTTTCACAATCCAAATCAGAATACTTCCTTCAAAAATGAATCTTGTGCTTGGGGAGGAGCAAAGGCACTATTGAACTTGGTCAACCATTTGTAGTAAACCTCCACATCTTCTTCTTCTCCCGTGCAGATTATAAACATCTTTTGGTAGAACAGTTCATTTAGTTTGACAGTCTGATACCTCCTCATGAATGTTACCTTCAATTCCTCCCATGTACCCATGGGAAACTATTTTCATATCTCAAATATTAATCAAATGTATCCCCTTTTAATGTACAAGGAAACAATCTCAATCAATCTTCCTTTATCCATTCCTTGTTTACCCAATAGGTCCTTACAAATAGTTGCATAGGGGAGTCAAAATCCCCTCCCTTTTTATATTTTATCCACTCCATATTCTTTCGATGCTAACCACCCATCCTTACGGATGGATAATATTGGAAAGTTGTGGTGGCTATGGAAGTTGGATGGGATCCAATTGGGGTATTAACCATAGGGTATTGTGAAGTTCATCCCTGAGTAGGTTGGACTATAGAAGATTGCTAGACAAGTTGCACTACTACGAAAATGGGGTGCAATTTACTAACCTAAATCACTATCGAACCTTAAAAGTGAAATAACTTCATTGCATTTTACTGATTTCACCCTGATGACAATTATTTCACTATAATATCATTATGTAGACATCATGTTTCATTACTAGTTAACAAAATTCATTATTATAATTTACTATAATAAATATGTTTATTTTTATGTTTTTTAAAATTTTATGTCTATGCTACTTTATGATATACTCTATATTATTTTAAGCTACTTTAATTATTCTAACTTATATTTTATGTTATTATAGGCTACTATAAATTATTGTACCTTAAATTATTATATGTTATTTTACCTTAAGGTATCTCAATTAGTTTATTATAAGCTTTTAAGTTATTATAAATTAAATTATTCAACTAACTTTAGGCTATACCTTAATTTATATTATTTTAAATTAATATGTTATTTTAAGTCATATTTTAAATTATTCAAGGTCATTTTACTTTATGTTATTATAATTTTATCTTAAATATAATAACTTAAAACAATCTAAAATAAAATATAATGACCTAGGGTAAAAATAACTTAGAATAGAAAATAATAATTAACAATAACCTTTAATACAATAACCATTAATATCCACCAATATAATATTCACCAATAACCATTAATATAATAGTCATTAATAACCACCAATATCAACAATAAAATATTCACCAATAGCCATTAATAGGATAGCCACCAATAGAATAACCACTAATAGCCACCAATAGAATAATTACTAATGGCTATTAATATAATAACCACCAATAACTATTAATATAATAACCACTAAAAAACATCAATAGTCACAAATAAAATAAGTACCAATAGCCATATATTAAAATTGGTTAAGATTATCAAAAATAATCTAGGGTGAAATAATTTATAATAGACAAAAATAACAGAGAATAGTCAAAAAAATTTATGATAGCTGAAAATAGCCTAAGGTGAAATAAACTAAAATAGTTAAAAGTAACTTAGAATAACCAAAAGTAGCTTAGGATGAAATAACCAAAAATAATTGAAAATAACCATAAATAGTTGTAAATAATGTAGGGTGAAATAATTTAAATTAATGAAAAATAATCATATAATAATTGAAAGTGGTTTAACACAAGTAATATTATTATATTAACAAAAAAAATCTATTTATTAAACTTTTTTTTTTCAAAAGAATGGTCATTGAAATGTTATTGAATAATGATATTCAATTTATTTTTTGTTCAAATGATTCTAAATTTTCAAAAGGAAATAAATGTAATTATGTACATTATTGAAATTTTTATTAAAAAAAACTTAGAATCATTTCATTTGAATAAAATTTCAATAAAATATGAATTCTCAAAGTTTATGTTTTTGTAATGTTTAAAATGAAATATTTGATATATAGAATGTAATGTAACATATTATCATAATAAGTGGGGTGATTTGATGGTAAAGGTGTTTGCCTTCATTCCAAAGGTCAAAGGATCAAACCTCATGGGTGGTGTTGTGTGTGGTCAATAATGGTATGTTGATCAAATATTCTCTTATCGAATTTTTAGAATAAGTGCCTAGGTTGATTACATGGCCTACCTACCTACCTAGGTTAGGTTTTTAATTTAGTGTAGGTAGTGACATGTGTCAATAATTAATAGGCTCTAAAAATCATGAAATTATCAATAATATTATATATTAAATAATTAAAATTAAATTGATTTCCATGCTAGTTAGTTAATTAACTAGCAAGTGAATGGTTTGATAAATTTGTATTTCATTGTACCTTGTTTCATTAGGTACTAGTGAAACAAATCATTGTCGGTAACAACTAGCCCTCATTCACTAGGGGGTTAAACAATTTCACTAGGTAAAAATGTCCAAATTCACTCAAAATATAGTGAAACCCAAAGTGAACTAAAACACATTTCTTAGTAAATGTTGGTGTGGGGTGGTATTTTTAGGCAATACATTTGTTTATGGTGCATATGTTGTGCTCGTTGACACTCATGTTGGTGTGTCCCAAGATGGTATATATTGTCTCCAACTACTCCTCCTTGGAGTGGGTAACACTTCACTAATGGCGTTAGTGTCACCAACAACCACAGGCAAGAGCTCATGCTTTTTAATTTCCAAGCCCCCCTCTAGGATTAATTCACTTATTGGCTCCCTTGCACATTACCTATGTTCCTTTTCCCGTACTCGTGTTTTTGAATTCAACTTTCCCAACACAACCTCATCCATCACCAATTATCAACCCCCTTAGTTAAGAGATTCTACAACCCTTAGTTTAACTACAAGCCAGTGGAACTTCACTTGTCTCCCTACCTTTTTAGATTTGGAATATAATTAACATTGTTTTACTTTCCAGTTCTTTGACCTAATATAGATATATTTATATGTGGTATGATCAATTCTCTTGATTAATTTAACAAATTTGTGATTCAAGGGGAAATAATGGTTGCCAAAAATATGTTAAACGCAAAATTAACACGTCATTAACACTTTTATTTGGGTCCTTCCCCCTTACCCCCTTGGATATGGTCAAAGGGGGGAGTCACATTTTATAACTCAACTTCTATTCCCCTTAATCCTTAGTTATGCCCTAGGATTCCCACTAATTCCAAGGCAACCCATCTCCCTTTTCTATCAACTCCTTTCCTTCTCTCTCACAAATAGAGTTCCTTTTTTTGTCTATTGCAGAGCACAACCTTACTTCTTCTTCTAGTTATTCCCTTTTTTAAAGTTTTTTTATTATAGTTTCCCTTTTCTTGGTTGCTACGAATAACAAACCTCTCTTTCTGTACCAACTTTTTTCTTAACTCACTTAACTAGTCTAACCCTAATCTAGTCATACACCTTCCACCCTCAACATCAATTTTTATACAATCTAACAAGTTTTTGCACACAAAGTCCTTACATCTTAAAAAACAAGGAATAATACATTGCTTAAAGTTCCAATACTCCCAAGTCTTATTTCTAACTATTTCCTAGTATTGGCCTCCTTTTGGTCCTCCATTGCCACACTTCTTAGTTCTACAACTATCAACACCTCCAAAAGCTCCTACCTTACACAAAAATAATCTCTTCACATACCCCTTTCCCCTTCTTAGATCTAGAAGAAATTTGAAAATCAACAACTGAATTTGCGACTCATTAATAGTTGTAATGGACACATGCGACCAAAAATAGACTAATTACCTTGAACAAGTGTCATAAGACATTCAATCTCAAAAGACATGACATGGTAATGAAGTTGAAAGTGTAGTCACAAACCTATGACTAGGCTGAAATTTCTCATCCATTGCCATGGATGATCCTTTATGGTGATGTGGAACCTCAATTTGTGACTACATTTAGGATAGTCGGATGCTACCAAATGTACCATTGATGGGCTGTTAAAATTTAACCATGTGGTAATTTAAAAAGTCAATGGCCATAAAACATGCGGCAATTTTCCATTTGTTCAAAAAAGATATATTATAATTACAATAATTAAATATTATAATTAAAGGGTTGAAAGCATGATAAAATATTTTTAAAAAGTTGTCCAAAAAATCTCAAGTTAAAAAAAACTAATTATTCACGAAAACACAAAAAAGTAGATTCAAATTTTACTTAAATTTCATTTTGAAACTATCAAGCCCTCAATTGCGTTTATTGTAAATCAACTAGAAAATTTCAAAAACTTTGGAATAATAAAAGTAGGGAATAAATAGGTTTGAAATTGACTAGTCAATATGGTGTTTAAACCTACTTTTTCATTAGAAGATTTAATGAAATATACATGTATGAAGTTATAGCATAAAAATCATTGTATATTCAAGGGCCTCACTGAAAAACAAATCTACTTTCTCATTGGTAATATATACTTGACACATATTTGAATTAAATGTTACATTGTAGAAATTAAATTTAAAAAATCACTTGCAGTTAGAAAAGTCTACTTGAAACCTACTTTTATAATGCAAAATTTCAAAAATAATGCATAATAATGAAAAAGTATTTTGTTATTTATCATTCAACTAAAAATATTGACTGTATAGCAATTTTGTGATGGGTTTTGGTTTTATTTTTTGTTCATTTGATAAGTATACTGATAAGTACTTTTATTTGTACATTTTACCATGCTTTCACCCCAAAGAAATTAAATATAATAATAATTATTATTATTATCATTATTATTATTTTAATTAATTAATTATAATCTCTCATAGGCTAAATTATAATAGGCAACCTATTCTAAGTTAAGGTAGAATAGGCTAGCTAGCATAGGCTAAATAGGTAGATAGGATCCTATTTATTTTGTTGGGGACAAGTCTTTTGATTGGTTCATCCCATATGGCACATGCACTATGTTTATAGTGTATACCATGAATCTAGTTTATTCTTTCACCTACTTATATACTTTACAAGTTTGAAGTTGTAGACAAAGTATATGGGACAATTCTAATGAAAGGGAAACATTACAACACTATTACGTCCTTTGTCCCATACAAAAACATTATCATATATCCACACAATAAAATATTTAGTATTTTCATTAACTATTTACTACCTATCCTACTTACCACATATTACCTTGGCTACATGCTTACTATCTATTATCTAACCTACATTTAATAAATTAATTTTTTAACATAGCTAATTAATCAATCAATTAATACAAAAACACTATGAAATATCCACAAAATAAAATACCTATTGCTTAACATATAACCTACCTACCTACTACCTATCCTACTTACTACTTACTACTTAATTTACCACTTAATTATTGATTTAGCTTACCAACTACCTACTTAGATTATTTAACCTAATTAAATCTAACCTTCATAGCCTAGCCTATTAGCTACACCTAATAAACTAGCCTATTATTAACTATAAATAATTTAGGCCAATTAATTAAGTATGCAAGCTAGGCTAGACTATTGCTATACATAGGCCTACTTAGTTTAACGTAACTTATTAAACTTAGTTAGATTAGTTTACCAACTAGGTTATAATAGCCTTTTCTAACAAACATTATATCATGGAAGACCCATGGATGGGTACATTGAAAGAATAATAATCCAATTGAAATAGCAAAGTTTACCATATGTGGTTTATGTTTCTTTGTTCATGTGGTAGAATATATTATTATAGTTGAAAAACCTTTCATTTGTAGTTGCAAAAACAATTATGATATCATCCATTGATTAATGCAATCAAAATTGAATGACATTGTTCACTTTTCATTTACATTTTCAATGAAAATCATATCAATTGTAAGTTGTAGTCACATCTATAACTAAAATTTGGTTCAACCCTTCCTATAGTTGCATATGTGACTACAACAAGTTGCAACTACATGGACATATAGGACTAACACACTACTAGTTTTAAATTAGTTGGTTTGGACATTAATCGCATAGTAGTCACAAAAATATGGTCCGAATGGACAACATTTCTTCTAGTGGATGCAACCCCTATATTCCTCCTCCTACACCAACCACAACAACCCCCAAAATAGATGTGTTTCCTCCTTTTCTATTCCTATTTCCTTATTCAAGCAATAGGTTCATGTACCTCTCCTCTTCCCCCTTCCACTCACCTCCAATCATCATACAAAAGTGAGCACCTCCCCTTGAACAACCACCACCCCACCATTTGAGGATCTTGCCTCCAATTCCCGAGATGTATGTTGATTGAATTACATCTTGAGGATATTGTTTCTTCAAGATAATTTAGCCTCCTTTCGTTCCCACCTCTGTCAACTTCTCATGATGCCCACAACACCGCCCCCCATCTTTACAAACATCATCATCATCCCTTCCTTTTCACATTCCTTCATGTCCCACACACTTAGGAAGAAGGAAGGGAGATCGACAACAACTCTTTCTCTTTTCACAACTCCATAGAGACGCCATCCTCATTTTCCTCACCTTACCGTAATTGCTAGAAGTTTTTAGGAAGTTCACCCCCCCCCCCCCCCCCCCCCCCC
>Ga0209208_10007296_pt1 | contig 15015 bp, 7 predicted proteins | sample S1TSphfallax_3_FD_187694 | JGI IMG/M metagenome (GOLD analysis project Ga0209208, IMG submission 187694) | Host-associated microbial communities from peat moss isolated from Minnesota, USA - S1T2_Fd - Sphagnum fallax MG (SPAdes) (version 2) | ecosystem: Host-associated > Plants > Peat moss >...
TGAAATTCCCAATATGTTTCAGAAGTTCCCAATGTGTTCCCCAACATGTTCTCCATAGCACCTCACTTTTATCCCATATGCCTTGGCAAATGTTGGCCAAAGGGGAGGAACTCCATATTTCAAAATAGAACCTTTTAATTGGGATAGTTTCATTTTTTTTGAGTGATGGACCAATCAAATTGGCTCATTGAAATAATAATAATATAAATTAAATATTAAAATAAAATAAATAGAACTCAGGAGGCACCTCATCCGATGAATAGGAGAGGTGAATGGGCACCATATGGGTTTGTTCACTCCCATTTCATTACTCTACCAACCCCAACAAATAAATAAACAACCAAAACAAAGAGGTTTGGGTCTGCTGATTATTCTATCCAAGAAAAAAGAATTGGACGATGGAGAATGGCAATGGAATCATTCAAAGAAAGTGTATGGCATTGACACATGAAAGCATCACATGATCAAGCAAAATTGCCCATCTATCTAAAGCCAACACAATGCCCTACACATTTCTTGATGTACCAAATACCTATAGTATGTAAATAACATTCCAATCTCCTAATCAAAATACATCAACACAAATTATCCATTGTTGACCCTATGATGTTATAAGGTACACATTAACAATGTTACCATTTTTGGACAACAAGTCCCCTATATACCCACCCAAGTTTATTGTACATTGTATCAAATGATTACTCAGAAATAGTCGCAAAAACATCAAGTAGTCTTGACATAATCAGAATCACAGACTAACATGGTGACCATAACCTTTCATTTAAAGTTAAGTATTTTGACACTTGAATGTAAAAGAATTTCAAAACATAAAAGTGCTTGGTCATAACAAATGAATTGGCAAGTTACGGGATTTAGGCAAGTTAAGGTCTCGGTTATAGGTTAAGTTCTAGTTTAGCTAGAATAGAACATCTTCATTAAAAAAACTATAAGCTTGATTATACATTTTAGACAAATTATTGTAATTTGATTGGTTGTACATAATTAATTTTACATAATATTTATTTTGAACCATGTGCATGAGTTGAATAAACTATTACACGATTCTTTTGGGTTTAGTTGTGTATAATGGAAATGGAACTAGATTTAGTTTTAAATCAAATTGGTTTAAAATTCTTTGCAAAAATGATTGAAATCAAAGGTTTTTAAAATCAAAAGAATTGATTTCAAAATTAGATCAAAGGTTCCTTTTGAAATCAAGAACTAAACAACATTAGTCATAACCAATGTTAGTTGATTATACCTATGAGCACTAGTTATTAGCATGCATAATTCCCTAATTATGAACAATTCATATCTAGATTTTTCTCATCTCCCCTATTTGGAGGTATACGTTATTGGCAAATGTAAGTTTGAATGATATCCTTATGTTTATACATATCTATAGATTTCTGTTTTTTCATTATGCATATTTGTCAATATTCTTTAATGAAATCATGAATATGTATAATTATGTTATACATATCTTTTATATAACTTGTTTTAAGGGTCTAGATATGCACATGTATATGCATATCCTTATGTAAGGTTTAGGATTTCCAAGGTTTTTTATTTTTTCATTTTATTTTTTTTAATGGTTTTTCTATCACATCAAACCTTTGTCAAAAAGGATTTTGACACACTCAAGCACCCGCATGTTGAAGCATTCAAATGTACAAATTTTTTTTGGGCAAGGTATGATTATGTTTGTTATAGGTCAAAGGTTAGAAACATTGTTAAACATTTGAGTGTTGGTTTATTGAATGTTTAAGGTTACTTTATTGCAAGTTAGAATAAGTTTTGTTGTAGTTTATTGGAGGTCTGTCATCATTCATGAAAACAAACATTGTTGTCATTCATGGAGTTCATCTGTTCATTGGGTTGAATTCAAGGTTGCAATTCATTATTGATTTGTTTAGTTTGTTAGAATGAACTTTTTTAGCAATTCATCAAAATCAACTTTTATGTAGTGTGTCAAAATGAGTTTTTCTACAACTTATATGAATGATTTTTTCTCACTATAAGGAATCATGTCCATTCCAACCCATGTTTTTGCAACTTATGTCCAAATCAACCATTTCTGTAACTTTAGATATAATTGTCCTTCATGGCACTTGGTAAAAATGACTTGTAACTTCACATAAACGACTACAAAGTGGTTTGCAATTGTATATGCAACTCATACTTACATTTGGATGAAAATTAAAATGAAAAACACATTTTTATCATCCTTTTTTATGGCATTCCAAAATAGATGGAAATGTAGTTGTTTTTGTGTCTTGGAAGGGTGGTTCATAGACCTTTGGACACCACATGCCATCTTTTCAACTTGATTTGCAATTGTTAATCCTACTCACAAATGCACATGTAATTAAATGTGAAAATACATGAGTTGGCTAATGAAATTGTTAGATTTAGTGATCTTATTGTTTTCCTTTAATTTTTTTCAATGAATTAACCATTAAATGTGTAGTAAAATTTGGTGGGGTTGTGAAATTTTCAAACAACCCATGGCAATTAGTGGTAAAAATAGGGCTAGGTAGCAGGTAATATGTATGTGGTTTTAATAATAGGTATTTTATCATGTCGATATTTTGTAGTTAATTAATTAAATAGGCTAGGTAATTAATCAATTATTAAGTTGTAAATTGTAAGGTAGTAAGTAGTAGGAAATATGTATGTGGGTTAAATAGTAGGTATATTATCATGTTGATACGTAATAATGTTTTTGTATTAATTATTTAGTTAATTATGCTTATGTAATTTATTTGTTAAATAGGTTAGGGTTTAGGTAGTTAATGGAATTAATTAACTAGGTAGGCTATGTGATTGATATATTAAATAGACAATAAGTAAAATCTAGATAGGCAATAAGTTATATATAATAGATTTAAATTACAGTTTGTTGGTACAATTATGATCTATTATTTAAAAATATATAATATAAATTGTTAAATCAAATAGAGGTCTGAAATGTGGAAATAAAATAAAATTTAAGTAAATTTTAAAATGTTATATATGTAAATGTAATAAATCTATTTCATTTATTTTGTTGTTGGTCAGAATTTTGTTATAGTTTGTTGAAACTTTCTTGTAGTTCATCGAAATTTTGTTTCAACTCATTCCATCAAACTTTGTTAATGTAACTTGCAAAATTTTTGTTGTAGTTCATCAAAATTTAAAACTTTGTTACATGTTGTTAGAATTTAGAGTAAGAGGTTTATGAGAGGTTTAGGTTTGATGAACATGTTTGAAAATGATTTGAAGGCTAAAGCTTTATGTTGTTATTTTGGTTTTATGTTATAATGTTATCAAAGGTTGTTGAAGCTTTATTGTAATTTGTAGCTCATTGAACTTGTGTTTGTAAATTGCAAGTTTTTTTCTTATAGGTCGAACACGTTTAAGGCTTGAAAACTCAACATTTTGCAATGTGCACTATGAACCATGCACACAAAAGACAAGTTATTTTTGTTGAAAATGTTGGTGGCGTTGATGGACCATTGACATGTGAAAATTTGAATACAAATAATTCAAACATGAAAAGTGTGTGTATAAAACTTGGCACTCATTGGAAAATGAAGTATTGTAGCTCACAATTATGTAAATTCAAGTTGCATTTTGGAAACCACACCACCTTGTTTCAATTTATTGGGGTTTCTTTGTTGTGAATGAAGGTTTGCATATGGATCTTGAAAATTTACAAATGCTACAATGTATTATTTATAAATAGAAAAATAGAAGGTAATGTTTTGTCCTAAAGTTTTATTTTGAAAAAAGGCTTGATTAAATGTAATAAAATGAATGGGATTGTTCCCATGAAAACTCGTGTTGATATTGCACATCCTAGGTTATTTGTTTTTAAAAAAATGCAATTGTAGAAAAGGTAACAATGGTTGATGTCAATCATTCATGGTAGTGAAGGAAGGAAAGGAGTGAACTTTCTAGTTTTGCAAGAACTAGTTATTTTGGATCTACAAACCCATACAAAAATAATGATGAAACATACCAAATGTCTATTTAAGATTTGATGTTTTACATTTGCAAGGGTTATCGAATATTTTCCAATACTAAAAACATTTGGCTAAGAAGGTTACAACATTGTCCCCAAGTTTCATTTCCTTTTCAAACTATTCTTGTGGAAGAAGTGTTTTTTTGCAATCGTAAAAAAAACCTTGAACTTGCATGTACTTCCAAACCTTGCATCTACAACCATTATTTATGCAAGTTTTGACATGTGGATGTCTCAAGGTGGTGTGAACATTTTTGCCCTTGTGATAAACTCTTAAATGAATCTTGGACTCCTATGCATATTTCTATGGGTTTGTTTGAAATGAATGAAACAAGTGGGCACAATATGGCTATTCAATTTGAATAATTGTTTTCAAAGTTGGGGTTGATGCATCATGTGATTGCATTTGTGAAAGATAAGGGTAGCAATTTGACAACCATGGGAATTGCATTATGTTTCATCATTGATTGTGAGCCTTTAAAACTTATCAAGGTTTATGAAGGTACGTGTCTTGAGCATGTGATGTATAAGGTCTACAAGTATGCTACTAATGATGAGAAAGTTTCTAAAGGTTTAATCTAGGTGAGTGTGAAGGATGAGTGTTTTATAAAAGATGATTAATGGACAAGAAATCTAGAAAAAAAAACAAATATGAGAGAATGCATACATTGAATGTGGGATGTTGTCTTGAAAACTTCAAACCCCTATCAAAACTAAAATTACATCCAAAGTCATCATGTTTGAAGAAACTTTGGATTTGTTATGGAAGGCAAAAGACTATCACATTACAACAAATATTTTCGAATGCCCAAGTGTGGGCTATTGTAAAGGCAACCACATCATGCTTGAACCATGTGATCACAACTTTTATTATGAACCAATCCCATGGTCATTGGTTGTTGTTTGATGCTTTAAGTACTATCATGACTTTAACTATCAAAGTAAAGTTGAAATGATAGAAATGGTGTAGGTTTCAAATGGGATAAAAGACTTGGACCAATTTGATTTTGAACTCCCTTTCTTCCAAAAAACATGCGAAAAGAAGTTGTGAAGGCTCTAAAACTTCTTTTCCAATTTTTGATTTTTAAAAGTTTGGACTAAGTTCATAAAATTCTTGCCATAATGTTAGATCCTTGGTTCAAATCATTACAAATTGTGAAAGATGTGGTGGGATGTGGGGATGTAATTTGACTTGTTTTTTAGTATGATTCAAAGTTGTAATTTCCCTCTCATGACATGTTTTGAAACCTTAAACCTTACTATTGAAACACATACATCTATAGGTCATGTTGATGAACTTGAAGATGAAAACAACATCTTTGGGGTTGGACCGTCCTTTAAGGAGTTTTCTTAAATACTTGTCACTAGAAAGTTATATTTGTTCAACAAGTTATCCATACCCTTTATTACATGTGAAGATCTTCTTGATTGGTGGCACAACCATGAAGGGTAGTTTCCAAATGTGGCATTTTTGGCCAAGCAAATTATTGCCATTATAGGGTCACAAATTGAAATGGAAAAGGTGTTTAGTCTTGTTGGGATATTGATAGCTTTGTGACAATGCCATTTGTAAGTGGAAAACTTGGAGAAAATCATCACAATTGTAAAAAATTGGCTTGATCATCAACATGTTCATTGCATGCCAAATAAATAAATGATTACATGAAAGCTAAAAGGTGTTTGGTTAATGATAATTATAGGTTGATTGAAGGAGAAAAATATTTCAAGGATTTGAATGTAGATGGTGATTAACATTGCACATGTATTCAACTTTCCCATTTTTCTTTTTATTCGTTTCTTTTTAACAACAAATGAATATTTTGTTGTTCCTTTCATTTTGTTGTCATTAACATTTCTAGGTTTTTGTAATAAGTTTTGTCACATGAGGGTTTGGAAAGAGTTTATTTACAAGAGTTGGATATTGTATGGCAAGTTATTGGTTTTTTAATGGGATAATTGGGATTGGAATGATGGTGGGGTAAGCAATTTGCATTGCAAAGGGTAGTGTTCTTTTGTGAATTGGGATTTAATTCTCTTGGAAGTTATTACAATTTTTAGGAATGAACTTTTAGGTGATGGAAAAAATTATGATCATATAGATTTTGAATATACATAACCTTTGTGTGTATCCACAGTCCATTTGAATTTTAAAATTGACAAATTCATATCCACTAAAGCATTTAATTAAATTTGAATCCATATCTACCTCTACAAATAAATTATTAATTTTTTTAATGAATATCCTTTTTTCTTTTTTTACAAAATATGTTTTTATTGGTATCTTGGAATAAACCTTAAAATGTGGTGCATTTGACTAGCATTGTTCATAACCAATAAATCCTAACTTTGAATTCAAATGTCAACATCTTACACATTTAATTAAACATGATTCACATTGAATGTTAAATTGATTAATGTTTAATTTTCCTAACTTCTAGATGCATTCACATATGGATTACTATCTAACACTATCAATGATGCGGCATCCTTGTTAACAAGAGATGTTAACTTGGTGTTAGCTAACATTCAATTTAGCATAAAATTTAAACTTAAAACATTTTCTTGAACATTAGGTGAAGAGGCAAAAAATGATCATTGAATTCAATGTTAATTAACATATACAAGGGGGAAGATCTTAATCCCACCTCCTTCCCATTTACCAACTATTTATCCTTATTTTATCCTTAAGTAAAGGGATTATTGTAACCTAGTAAGGTTAGTTTCCACTTTGAGAAAATGAATAATTTTCTTTTCAAAAAATAAATTCGTTTAAAAAAATTATTGAATTTTTTCATGATATACTATTGTCACATGAGTAATGAAATTATTTAAAGTGTAGCTGATGATAATTATGATGATTTTCAACACATCAACTTCATATTTTCATAAAAATTCATTTCACTATTTTGAGGATTATTTGATGATGAAATTGACTTTAGGATAAGGTAGTAACATTTAACTATGGTGTGAATGGGTGAATCTTGTGTTAAAGTATCCATAGAGGTTGTGACACATAACAATGTCTTTAGGTGTGAATGCGGAAATATTTTTATTTTGTAAAGTTTCATGATTTCCTAAGACTAGGTGCTAGCTATCAAAAATTAAACAACTATTTGGATTATAACTTTTTTTCAACACAACTTGCTAAACATTAGGTATGAATTATGCTGAAATAACACATATTTAACAATCCTAACCATCATCAATGTTTCGTGCATTCCATATTGGTAATTTCTTTGGTGACAAAATTTCATTATTTTGAGAAAATTGTTTTGAGAAGAAAACTTGGAGAGATGTTTTTTTTCTAATTTAAAACATGTCTTTCCAACATAGAAATACTACTTTTGCAAAATGATAATCAAAAGAAAAAAAAAAGAGAAAAAATAACATTCTTCCATTACTAGTCACGGCATAAACACTAAGTAAGTTATCCCTTAACAATGACAAATAGACCTAAAACATGGAGGCAAATGTTTGTGTTGCAACACAAATATAAATAACATACAATAATTAGTGGTATCATTTAAAAATTCCTTGCCATTAGGTTCACATTAGTATAAAGTTGAAATGATGTTAGCATTACCTCAGGTCCCTACCAAGTTGGTTATTGGTACAAGGCTGGTCAGGTATTCCTTTGATACCAACTCGTAGACCGGATGGTATACCATGCCCATGCCGATATATATACCTTACCAACATTGGAAAAACCATTAGCTTTGATTTTTTATTTTTTCAAAATTAATATATAGGTATATTTAGGGCGGGTTATAGAATTGGACATTTAAATAGAAAATCTGAATCTGAATGTATCATATATATTTTAATATTGAAAAAATTGCTAGGGCATAATCAAATTACTTGTGGAGGATGTTAAAGAGCCTAATTTGCTACATGTCAAAACCCGCTAAACCATAACCTATCTATAAATTAGTAACTAAAGTTGGGGCTTTTGTGTTTGATAAATGTTTGTTGAACAATTTATTAATTTTTTTATTAAAATTCCATTTTTTGCAAATAAAACATTCCTGAAGTTATTTACCACATTTAAATAATTAGGTTCCTTGAGGTCACCAAAACATAGGTACCCAAGATGTTAAAAGGAAACCATCATATATAATCTCAACATAATCATGTATAATTAATTATTGTTTGCTGGAAAGCAAATTTTCTTTTCTATATTAATGCAACATTTTTTTGGGTCATCAATTGTAAAAGGATTTCCTTTCAAAGAGAAGGTATTAAAACATTTGAGTGCTAGAATTTCATTAAAATAAAGGTTCTTAAATTCAATGGGAACTAGGTAGGAGGAAACTTGAAGCCTTGTGGCATAAAATAAAATACTTGAAATTGGGAAGACACTAAGCTGATTTTCCTTGGGCACCTTCACAAGATGGGACCTCTTGGAAAAACAAAATTGGAACAAGTCTAGCAACAAAACATTCACATTATTTGCATACAAAGAACAACAATTTTTGTTATTCCATAATAGAGGGTTTGTGCAAAAGAAAGGAAGTCCATAGAGGGCAACCAAGTCTTATATAATCTTGATCAAGGACTCCTTGATGATGTTGTTGTTGATAGTAGTATTCCAAATCATTCATTCCACGTAAACCAAATTTCATCCGTCATTTATAGAAGACTTTGAGCCTACATCCACATCCCCATCATCTTTGAAACCCTAATAGGTGCGCATGTGCACATGCGCGGGGGGTGGTATGTGTTTTTTCTTCTAATAACGGTCAAATACTTGTCTTGAGTACGAAACGCCGATGGATGAAAAATAAATAAGATGAGAAATGCGAAAGTGGATGAGGATCGGGGAAGGGTCGGAAAAGGAAACCGGGATTGAGGCAAGGGGTAGGATTTCATGCCGTTTGGTTATGTGATTCATTCATTCATTCATTCTTCAGTGGTACAAATGGAGGTGGTTATGTTTTTCATCCTTCCATGGTACCCGTGTAGGTGTTGGTTTCACCCAAGGCTTGGGTAGCCTTGGGTGAACGAGCACCTACGTTGGTACCATGGTTAAAATCCCAAAATGAATTGAATAATTTCTAAATATTACGAATATTCCAGGGCTTAATATGGCCATTAAGAGACCTCGCTCAAAAGGGTGAAGGTAACAACCTGGGTACTGCTTCACCCTAGCCCACCCGACAAGGTTAGTATGGACGGGCAAGGTGAAAAATTGACCCCAAGTTAGTGCTTTTAATCAGCTAATCCACCGATACCAAAGGAATTTTAAAGGCCGAATAAAAAACGGGAAAAGAAAGAAAGAAAGAAAGAAAGAAGCTTCTGATCATGATTCAGAGTGGCACGGTTTTGGCCATGGAAATTGAGAAATTTTTTGTCGGTTTCAAATTGGAGCATTTGGTTGGAACGATCCTTAGAAAGGCTCCAATTAATGTTGTCACAAACAACACGAAAATGGATCATTTTCAGTACAAAAATGATTCAGAACAGCCTTTGAGAATTCATTTTCTTTGGGGAAAGGGCGGGGGGAAGCTGTGTTTCATGTTTCAAGTATCAGATCAACACTAGTCAACTTTTAGCCATGGTTTGGAAATGCCATAGTACTACCACATTGCTTATGGGCCTCTTAGCATATGCTAGATTTCTTTCTCTTGTAAGGCTTTCCAAACATTCATTCATTCACATTTCATTGCAAATGTGGAAAGGTCAAGAAGCCAATTTGAAGGGGTTCCTTTCTTGTGCTCGTTGCAAATTGTTGCAAAATATGGCGGGGAATATTCATCTTTATGTGCAGGATTCATTAAATGTTTAGGGAGTGTTGGAATTTATTTTCATGAGCACCAACAAACTTTATGTCGACAATGCGGATATATTAAGGTTTTAGGATGTGTGTTGCAAGCTCAAAATATTCAAGGAGGATGTTGTTGAAAGACTCCAAGCTTTTAAAGGAACTATTTAAAAGTATGTGTTTTCTTGGATCGCTTTGTAATTTGTTCAACATGGAATGAATAATTGTTCAAACTCACACTTTCTTGCATTTATTTTGTTTTTGTGCATTTGTGGTCATTGCAAAAGTGCTTCATGAGACTTTTGGATCAATTACATAATTAGTTCTTTATGAAGTTAATCGTGCAATGGTTTGATCGTTGTACAATTTGGTTAGGTTTGTCATGTTGCCCTTGCTTGCATTATTTGCACATGTATGTTCATTTACACAAGCTTTTCACAATTGATTTAGAGACACAAAAATCATATTTTAATTGCACCATTGATTGTTTGCAAAGTTAATTGCATAGTGGGGTCATCATTGTAAAGTTTGTTCATATTTGGGGTATCTTTTATGTTGTGAAACATGGATTATATATAACAATAAGGTGGGATGATTAGTTGCCTCCCATATTTACATCATTCTACAACCAAGAATCTTCAACAATTTGTTTTTCAAGTTTATATTTGCAATTTATGTTGTGCAATGGTTTAAGGTTTAATGTTCTTTTGGTACATTGTCAATCCTTCACATTTCAATGTTATTGTGTAGGTGTTTTTTGGTTGCATGTGTTTGCAACAAATATTGTTTGGTTAAATATGTTGTTTGGAGGTGTTGTTTCAAAATCACCTTATTGTAGGTGTTGTTCAAAGATGGTTTTTTAAAATGAACTTACTACCTTTGTTATGGTATGTGAGGTGTTGTGTATTGGTAAAATTTTGTTGCACTTGTTGATTTTTAGTGTTTTGCAAGTCTTCATATAATGCCAAACTTGAAAAACCTTGCAAACCTCAATTTTGGTTTGCATTTGTTGTCATAAGTGTTTTTTTGCTAAAAGTTTTGGTTGCATGTGTTGTTTGCAAGTTTTTTAAAATAATAACACCCATGAAAAATGTTACCAATTTCACATTTTCACTTGCTATTTTCTAGATTTGGGATTGCATCTTTTGATTACACAAAACCCATCCAATCAACATCTAGAAGCAGAAGTTTGAAACAACATGGTTCATTTGTTCCCTTTGAATATTTTCCAATCTCCAATATTGGTACCCCTTTCATTTCCAACATTTTAATTACAACTAACATATATGCTATTGGTGTTAATAATCTTTTAATTTTATCAAGGGCCCATCTATCTATGAAGGAATGCAATTTGTTTTGTTTTGTAGTTATGAGATCCATCAAACTAGGATGCTTCAAATCGTGTTCTTGGTGTCTTCGGAAAGCTTTTGATGCGTAGGGGTGCATGGGCTTGATTCCATGACGTTTGGACTTGTGGTGCAAAAGTTCTTGAATATTGAATGATTTCTTCATTGAAAATTAAAGTAAATTGTATTTGGAAATTTCAGAGGAATTGGAATGTGCCTTTGATGGTGTTGGAAAATTCTTGATGATTAGGATTTGATGGAATTTATTTGATAAGATTTGGATTTAGAATGTGGGAGATATTGATTTTTAAGTGATTTATGCCATTGAAAATTCAAATAAATTTCAAAAAGCCAGGTTTTGGAAGGAAAAATCAGTTGAGGATGTAGTAACACTTGGGCCAATAGCACAAGCCACACTAGTCCATATAGAAAAAGGCTAAATACAAACTGAAGAAACACTTCCAAAACACATGGGTAGTCAAACATTCATTGGTTGAGCCTATCATTGGAGAAAGAAGACATGAAGATGCACCACATGAAGTGCAAGATTTGCATTGAAGTTGAGTGTTGAAAGAATCTTGGTGCCAAAGTTGGACGCACTTTAAAATCATTGTGGTAGATGGAAGTGTAAATGCCCCAAATGTACTTCAAAAGTTGGTGAATTTTTTACAAGTTTCAAGTGCTAGCATGTAAAAATGGTTTGGATATATGGTGTCATTGGGCTTGATTATATGTTTGAGCTAATGTTTATTGCAAACAAGGCTTAAACAATTAATTCGATATTGTTTTTCATCTCTTGAAACATGGGATGTTAATGACAAACTATGTATCCATGCAAAGGTAACATTTGAATATTTGAAAGTTGAGAGATATCTAGGATGCATTAGTGATTCCAATGGGTGGGGAATGGTAGATTGTATGCACATTGATGTTGTCTTAGTTACCAAATTAAACATGCAATTCAAAAGATGACATTCATATAATTTGAATTGTGACAAGGTTGCAACAATTGATAACTAAAGTGAGATATTGAAATTCGTTGTTATGTGATAGAAATTGAAGAAGGGTGTCCATATTCCTCAATTTGCAAAAGGTCATACATAGAGGTGGTTGTGATAACTTGACTACCATGTTGGTAAATTTTATGGCTACTTTTTGTGGATTATTTGAAGCGGATGTGGCATTAAAGATGGTTTGCATTGGTTCAAATGGCACATTGATTGATTTTTAGGGCATTAAGACCAATGTGATTATGTAATTCTTATATATTCATGCACCACTTGACATTAACATCTATTGCATGACATATTGCCACATAGGTATAACTTGGTTATGTAAACATTTTCCAACCTACATTTGGTTGCAAAAACTTCAAACCTTGTCATAATCCATTTACATTTATTTTGTTCAATTTCTAAAAAGGCACATGGAACTTGTCAAGCTAGCAAAAATTATGGAGATAAAAGGTTTGAAGATCTTGCACAATATTAAAATTTGCTAGAATGTGTGTTGTTTAAGTATACAAGGCTCATGTTGTCAAGATGAATGATGACAATATGGGGAATGCACTTGCCAAAAACAATCATGAGTTACTTTTTGATTATGACATTTGTGCCTTGTTTTTCATTGTTTTCAATGAGAAAAAAAATCCATACAATAATATAAAATTTGACATGGTGTGAAATTTTTGAAACTTGTTTTCATTGATATTTTATTTAAATAAAGTTGAGTCCCTAACAATGATAGTTTCAAGTATTGGACTGTTTTGGTCTATATGAAGTTCAAAATGAAGTTAATAGTTTATAATTTTGAACTTTAAAAATCAATACTTATTTTAATTTAACAAATTACAAAAAAATAAATTTAAATGTCATATACATATGCAAGCTAACAACCTCAAACCAAGTCTCTATTGATAAATACCAACAATTCAAATTGTTGATTGTGATTGCACCTATGTTGCACATTATGGAGTTTGCATGTAACTTTTATTTTGGTCCACCATACATTGCACTCACAATTGCCCAATACTAGAGTTGGTGCAAAGTTTGTTCAAGATGGCATAAGTAGAGAGACATTTGTTCGTAATTTTGTGACCTCAATCATATTCTATCAAAGTGATATGTGTACTACAATATATTTAAACCCTTTGAAAAGGTACAATCACCCCCAATTTTAGACTTTCAATGATTTGATGAACCATGTCTATGGTACTCTACATATGGTGTGGTGGCTATAACCACAAAACTAGGTTGAGAATGTGACTTTTAAGTTTTATAATCAAATGTACGTGTTGCATAAGATATCTCTAACTACTACTACAAATGTGTCTATGGTGAACAAGGATGACTAGGCATCAACAATATAAATTTGTAAAGGACCAATGCACATGTTTAATTGAAATGTCAATTGATAAAATTGTTCATGAGGCCCTTACTTACCTAGGAGTTGATGAACACAATTGGAATCATCTATTCACAATATTGGATGGCATTTGATATAGAGGCTACTTTTGTTAGTCATTTGGTAGTCTAAAGGCAAATGTTTGTCACCCCAAAGCAAAAAACACCATTTGGCACCTTGGTTGGTTCTTTTTTAGATTCATAATTGATTAAACAATGTTTTTTTTTTGTAATAATGATGAGGAACAATGGCCATGCTACCTTACATTTATCGCTTGATTGTAACCCTACAACTAAATTGTGAAGGTGCTTGGCTTCAAATGCCATTATAACTCAAAGATTTGAAACGCAAGTGCAGATTACCATTGTCGTGGTCCTTAGTAATGTGAAGGATGAAAGGGCTTCAACTTTATCATTAGAGTTTAACCACACATTTGAACTTGGTCATGAGAATGATTGTGCAAGAATTTTACGAATTCAACATATTTGCTTTCTACACAACATTTCATGAGTAGGGGAAAACAAAGCCCTCTTACCTACCCCAATAGGTGGCCACATAAATAACACCTATAATCATCTATGATGGAGTTTTTGATTTTGTGCGAACATTCATAAGCATGAAACTTTGGTGTGTTTATCACATTTGCAATATAAGTAGGGCAATTTGAGTTGGGAAAAAACAATAATTCAAGCTTTAACTTTTTCGGTCCACAACTTGTTTGCACAATCATCAAATCCTCTTGCATTTGTTTATTTGAATAAATTCTTGATTTTTGCATGTTACACTTGATTGGGTTGGGTAAAATGTTTGGGATTTAAGAAAAGATTGTTACTTTGAAATAGATTGAAGGGAAGGGTGCAACATAGTTGGCCCATACGAAGTATGGTTGTGGTAAAACATAATCAACAAATTACAAGTTGTTTTTATTAATGTGCCTTGTTTGGTGTAAATCCTCATTTCACTCCAACCTAAGGAGAACCTTAAAATGGATTGGGGTTCAACTTCCTTAGGAAGCATATTTCATTGCTATCACACAATTTTCATCATAAATTCCATATTGGTAGCATTCTTTTCGCATGGGTTTTCATTTAGGTCGCATCAAAACCTTCAAACCTTGACCCTTGAGCATCCATGTTGATTCCATGACAATCTATGCAAAATTTCAAAACATTTAAAAATTTCATTGCACACACTCATTTAAAATTTTGAAAAGCCCAAATCATGCGCTTATAAGTTAATCCCAAAAAATGACAAAAAGAAAAGAAAAAAAGAAATTAAAAAAATTATAATTTGGGGGGGAGGGGGGTAGAGAGGAATTTTTTGGGCAAGTTTTTACCTAAAAAAATTCTGAATTTGATCAATTCAAAAGGAGGTTTATATGGATTTAAAAAGACTAGAATCTGCCAGATTCAAAACATGAATATATTTATTAATTTGCCAAACTTTTGTAAGTAGTTTCTGGTAGGGTAGGCAATAATTTCTAAAAGGATGAAAATCAT
>Ga0209208_10007298_pt1 | contig 15012 bp, 13 predicted proteins | sample S1TSphfallax_3_FD_187694 | JGI IMG/M metagenome (GOLD analysis project Ga0209208, IMG submission 187694) | Host-associated microbial communities from peat moss isolated from Minnesota, USA - S1T2_Fd - Sphagnum fallax MG (SPAdes) (version 2) | ecosystem: Host-associated > Plants > Peat moss >...
CACGTTGGTGTGGGACTAGATCTCGCATCCAACCGGTTGCGAGCTGATGCGGAAGTGAGTTCCACGCTGCGGACTGTTGGGGGGTAGGAAGGTGGGGGTAGGAAGGTGGGGGGCAGGGGGACTTTCTAGATCTTTCCCACTGACTGGCTGGTATAGATATATATATATATAAATGTGTATGAATGAATATATTTCTGTGTCTGTTGTTGCATTGTGTAGCGGGTATCAACTTTTTGAACATACCCATTTGGTACTAGTATCGATTTTTATTTTTTATTTTTTTATTTTTTTTGGCAATTTCTATTGATATTGGATAGTTTTTGAACACTTTCAAATCAGCCTGGTACTGGTATTGGATTTTTTTTTTTTAACACTTTCAAACCAGCTTGGTATTGGTATTGGTATTGGATATTTTTTTTCAAAACTTTGGCACCAGCCTGCTACTTTGTATTGGACATTTGTAAATACTTTCACACAAGCCTCCTCATCCCCCATTACTATAGTAGGGTCCAAGCCTCAAAGGATGATTTTTTTTTTAAACTTTTCATATCAGCCTCCTACAAGAATTAGATATTTTTAAGACCTTTACACCAGCCTGGACCCTATCATTTTTTGCTGGTATTAGGCAGGTATATACCTGATATTGAGATCCATATAGTCTTTGGTATAAAACTGGTATTGTTACATTAAGTCCCTAGTAACCACCATGTGCCTCACCTCTTTACCTACTAACACTCACATTCCCTAACTACTACTACTACCTGTGATGCTCACCCATTTACATATGAGTTATCTAGGTGAGTGAAGAAGGGAAGTAGCTGGAGGGTTTATGGGAAAGGTTACCAAGGTGGTAACTCGATTGTGGATGAAAGTCATCCAATGGATGGTGCACTGGTGGTGTGGTCACATAGTCCTTGGGAACCTGGATACTCAAATCTGGGTTCCCTTCTCTATGTTGGTACCTTCACATTCTTGAATGAGGCCTCACAAGGTCCACTCGCACCAATTAGGGTTAGGGTTTAGGTATACCAATTTGTGTTTCATTTAACCCTCTCTTGGCATGGGGGGCTAAAGTGATTAAAAATCTATGGAGTAAATTGATCTTTGTGTCATTCACACTGAGGGGATTGATAAAACAATGCATTCTAAACATGCAAGCCCTACTTGTCAATATTATACAAATAGTAATGATTGGGAAAATGAGAAAAATAGTATTTAATTATTACGTATTAGGTTTTTCAAAGAATTTTTTTTGATGTATCACATTTAAGATAAATACTAATTATATAGTAGGTATGTGAAGTGTTCATTGTGATTTTTGTTTTATATTTGTTGGCATATATAAATTATTATTGGTTATTAGATTTGAAAAAGAATTGTATCTTATTAATCATATATCTTATTATTGTGTTGATCATTTTGCTAATACGAAATTGGGCACATGATTTGGTAATTTACATGTGAAATATTATTTGGATTTATCTAAAGTCTATGGCTTTGAACCATGTATATGGTGCGCCCTATATTTTTTTAAATACAAAGACACGTCTTTAACTAAATTAATATGTTTGACTTTTTTTTCCAAAATGTCTTTGGTTGTTGCACATTTGTCTTCTTTAATGAAAAGGAAGAAAAAGAGACAATGACTTAAGCTTCTATGGATTTAGATACTCCTATTGTGATTTTTGTCGTGGATTTGAATAAAGGGAAAGAACCAAAATGATGTTGAAACAAAAATACAATAAAAGCTTGATGGCCAGAACCATCACAAGGGAAACAAAAAAGGGAAGGCCAAAAAAAGGCCAAAAGACATACAACCCACAAGAACCAAACGAAAGGAAAGATCTAATCCCTTCGGTGTTAGGAAACTATATCACCCATGGCCCTTATAATGTCACATGCATGCAAATCATGAGATCTAATAATAATGAAAGGTCTAGAACAAGCATCACCCACCAACACAATTTTCTTTTCTATAACAAAGGTTAAAACACATTAAAGAACAATACTAACATGTTGCCTGAAAATTTGAATGCAAGAAGACAATGATAATGACCTTTCAATCGTCTATCATGGAAAAGATGGGCACATTACCTAATGAAACGATCCATATCACACTCAAGTGCGTTGTGCACCTCCATGGCCATTGGAATAAAGTGGTGCCCCTCATGAAGCCTTTTATATTTATGGATTTTAACAATGGCATTAAGTTCTATAGCTACACTTGCTAGTCAACTAATGACACTCAAAGCCACCGTTTCCTACATAGGGTCAGTAACCACCACATTGACAACAGAGACCTAGTTCTTTCGGGTCATGTAAAGATCGGCTCGTAATGAAATTCCTGATGTAAAAGCATACCATCCGCTTTCTCCATACAACATGCCCATTCTTTTGAATGTGTGATGTGTGGTTATCTATTGACCTCCAAATGGGCAATGACTTAAATGTGTGCCAATGCATCTAACCCATGTCCACACTCACACATGAAAAGACTAAATGTTGAGGGTTAAATCATAATGAAACAAAAATGTAATGTTGAGGTGAAAATAGAATGTGTGATGTGAAATCAATAAATAGATGGCCTCACAATCAACCATACCCTTGCCCCCTTGCCCGAACAAAAACAAATGTGAACTTTAGATGCTAAGGAAATTGAATCATCCTCCAAGATAGACCTAAAGGATGTGTTGTGGTGGATGTCCATTATAAATGCCTATAGACTTAGGCTACCGGTAATTGCCAAACTCTTTAAACAAAGGTGTGGTTCCCTAACTTCAAAAGGAAGGCCATTTTGCACTACACAAAAGCATGATTGAAACAAATGTGGGTCCCTTCAACCTGAGAAACATAATTTTTCAAAATGGGTTTATTTAAAATAGGAAACCTATAACACAAATACAAACCCACCAAACCCCAATTCCTTAAAAAAAATCAGATTAGCCACAATCCTTCATAAATAAAAAGCCTATACAAAGGATATTTGTAGTAAAGCTTGACACCTTGCTAAGGGGCCCTAAAAAGATTCCCATGCTCCTAAACCCATAATGTCCCCACATACTTGCATAACTTTCTTATCAAAACCCACCAAAAAAGATAAGAAGAAGCTTAAAAGGAAGCTAAAAAGAGAAGGATAGGGGATAGAGGGATAGAGAGCCAACCTTTTTTTGCATGTTGTGTGAAAATGTGTTGGTTTTGATAACGCCTTTCCTGTAAGTACCTATGTGACTATTGTCATTACACTTTCTCTTTTCATTCATTACATGATTTTTAAAAGTGTTTTTTTGAAGGGAATGGGAATTTTTCTTTCGTTGTTGTGCATCATGCTCATCTTTGCGAGTTTTCTTTTGTTTTCAATGATTTTGATTGGTCTAGACAGATATAACTTCGATTTGGAATTTTTTTGGATTTTGGAAAAAAAATACAAGTAATTTGTTTTCCTCATTTCCTATTCCTCCTCCTCTAGCATGTTGATGTCGAAATTGAGAGTGACAAGAACATTTATTGGGGTGATTTTCCTCATATATATTTCGAATATTCCTTTCCTTCATGTTTCTCGATCCTTTCAAAGGAAATCAAAAGTCAAGGTTTTTAGAGTTGGAGCACAAAACTACACAATCATCATGAATGCATTACATGTGCAAAAGATAAAAAGAATGGGATTGTAAATGAAGGAAAAGTAGATCGATGCAACATGGTTGAACATTGCTCTAGTTATTTGCTTATGTTATAAAGATTACTATCACATAAGTATGGAAATTGGCATGATTCAAAAATGCATGAATCCCTACACCTTATTATAACCATGGAGGAATTTGGGTTTAAGCAACATTTTTCATATAAGTTACCACATTTTTTTCTCATACAAGAACTAAATCTTGTAAACAAATTATTGTTGAATAAATCGTGTTTATGTGGCATTCTTAACTAAGGGCTTATTCCTCCTCGTTTTGTTTTTTATTATAAAATCAGACTAGTCATATTTACAAGGAGGAGAAAAGAAAGAAAATTCCTATAAATTGTTTACACCCAAAGCAAGATGGCACCCATGGTGACAAACATGGAGTTACCATTAGGAGGTCGTGTGTTTGGCATCTAATCCCACACTGTGCATGTAAGGACCAAAGTGCAACAACTTTATGGTTAGGTTACAAGATGGAAATTTTGCAACTTGTGTGATGGCAGTTCTATTTGTCAGAAGATGTTTGTGATTTCCTTGTTCCAAAGTTGCCATTGTTGTAATCTCCAGTCGTCTTTTGTGATTTTTAACTGCATCCATAAGTTGCAATCTCTTCATTGCACCCATGTTTCTTATACCTAAGGAAAAGTATTTGTAAGCTTAATTCTAATCACATAATCTAATTGGTTATTATTGAAAGGTTATGTTGGGAACTAAGTAGCGACAATGTTTCCACTACAATTATTAAGGTTTGAGGTGGATCCAATCAATTATGTTCAATTTTCCAACCCGTCTTTTAAGTACATTACATACTAATTTAGTATTCATCTTAAAAAAATTTATAAGTGTTTTTTCTTTTTTATCAACTAAATACTTCCTCATAGTGGTATATTCAATATGAAGACTAAAATGCATGTGGAATGGTTTACATTTGGAAACATCATTTTTCATCTTTGTTGGAGGATAACGTGCATGTTGTTCAAATCTTTTTTTTGCATTAATTAATTGTCCAACATACATTTGACCCGTGTCCTTACATACATAACGTTGCATTACACATTAGTAATTATTAATATCATCATGTGTATCAACATCACAGTGGTGCATGCATCCACACAACAAACATAACAATGAACATCACATGCATTAACATTGTAGTAGTCCAAACACATAACAAATCGGACACTAATCAATGACATGTGGATCAACACTACAATGGTGCAGTTGTTGAACAAAGAAAACAATCAAAAACTTCATGTGCATCAACATTAAGCATTACAACCACAAGAAACATAACAATCAACAATTTTTGCATCAACATTGTAACAATGCAAACAAATAGGACACTCAATGTCATTTGCATCAACAATGCAACAACGCAAGGTTCACATAACAAACAAGATAATCAATAGTGTAATACTTCTACCAATATGGATGAGAATTAAATCAAAACTAAAATAAATTATCGAGGATTTAAAAACTTGCCAACAAGTGATTGTATACACATTAATAAGTTTATTCATTTCTTTCTGTTTTTTGTTCGTGATGCAAATGCTACATTTGGTGGCTTTGTAATTGAAGATTTTTCATTATGTTTATTGTTGTTGGCCATGTCTTTTATTAGATTGGAAGCTTGTTCAAACAACAAATCTAACCACATGTTTGTATCCATAATCTCAAAGTTCGAATATAACTTATACATTTGAAAGGGTGTGAAGTCTCTTGTGGCTATTTTTTTCAACATTTTCTTCGCCTTCCAATTGTTGAGGTTTTCTTCAATATCCACATATTCTAATCCAAAAACCTCCAACATAACTTTCATGTATCATGCATAAAATTTCACGTGTTGCATTGTTTATAAAACCTCGTTATATCAATTTCTTACATCACATATATTCAAGCAACAATTGATAAAAGAACTTGAGATTGACCTAAATAAGGAAGTGCATTGTGCTTTTGCAAGAAAATTGTTTTCTTATCAAAATATTGTGTTACAAACTGGTTTACTTCTAGCACAAATTTGAATGTTGGTGGACTCTTGAAATCCCTAAATCCACAAACATTGAGTAGTTTTCATTGCATGTCAATTGGTTGGTATGTCTTCTCAACCTTTGGTTTTTTGGGTTCATTTACTAGATTATGGGTTGATTCAATTTTCAACTCACATAACAACGCTCCATAATTGACTTTTGTTATAACATTTTCTGCCATTATTCATGAAGTTATGATCTTCTAAATAACTTATTGTCACTTTGTGATATCGTGAATCAAATATTACTACATGAATGTTGGTAGATTGAATGTTGAAATCTTTTTTAACACTAAATTTCATTGTAAATGAACATCAATTTAGATTTAAAACACAAATTAATATGACTATGATGTCAAGTCCATATGAAAAAATTCAAATGTTTGTCATTCTTGTCATTGTAATGACAAGGGACTTGTACTACTTGTGTTATAAGCCCATACAATAGGTTTGCAGCTTGCTAATTTTTATTGTTGGGCACCATGGTGGACGTTAGTGACAATGTACACCATATGGCTACTAGATGACATGTGTATAGTACAAAATAAAAAGTTGAAAATCAAGTAATGTCATTTTCTTATATCTACTTTTTAACTATGGTTTGTTTTGGATTATGTAAGAATCAGTTTAATCATGTTAACTTCCAAATTATTTAATAACACTCATGAACAAAAGATGTGCATGTGTAAGCATGTATACAAATAATATATGTGTTTGTAGTTTTTTTTATCACAACACATGTGTCAACAACCTTTGTATTACAATACATGCAAAGCCTAGTTGCATTATCATTTGGTTTGTTTAACTTTCCCTACATTAATACATAATCAATTCAAATCCACTAGTGAATTCATTAAGCTTTGTAGTGGATGAGGTGAATTTTGATTCTAGTGAATTCCTAGCAAATTTGTCAATTGCTTAATGATAACTGATGGGTTGCTATGGACAAGTAAATTCACTAACAAATAAACAACTAGGAAATTTTGAATATTTTAATTATTCTCTAGTAAATATTATTCTACATGTATTTATGTCATCAATAGTTCAACAATGGTCCTTATACTGTCTTGATTTTCTATTATTACCTTCAAAAAAATTTAGGCCTTGTTTTTGCTTGTTGGTAACGATGAAATCCCATGACCCAACTTGGATGCGGTAGAAATTGGTCAAGCAATCATTTTTCTTTTGAAAATCATGAAAATCATGGTATTTAAATACAACAATTTGTCATGACATGAGTAGAATTTTAATGTTAGAGTTCATGGAACTTGTTAACCTATATGTGCAATAACCCATATTTGAATATATTCCAACTTTACTTTGGCTTTGAGGGGTTCAGAGCAAATAGTAACCTTGTGGTGATGTTTGTGTGAAGAAATTATATTATCATGTTCTCTGCCCATATGCACAACGTGTTTGGATTAGACATTTCAATTTTCAATATTTAAACATTTTAGTTTTTAGTTTTCAATATTCACACATTTTAGTTTTTGGTTTTCAATATTTAGACATTTTAGTTTTCAATATTCAGACATCTCAATTTTTAGTATTCAAACATTTCAATTTTAAATATTAAAACATTTTAGTTTTCAGTATTAAGACATTTCAATTTTCAAATTTTAATATTCAAACATTTCAATCTTCAGTTTTTAATATTTAGACATTTCAGTTTTCAATATTCAAACTTTTCAATCTTTAGTACTCAAACATTTCAGATTCTTTCAAGAGATTTCAAAAAGAGATTTCAATTTTCAATTTTCAACTTTCAATATTCAAACATTTCAGTTTTCAAAATTTCAAATTCCAAACACTTCACATAAAGATTTCAATTTTCAATTTTCAGCTTTCAATATTCACACCCCCCAATTCAAACATTTTAGTTCTCAAAATTTCGAATTTCAAACATTTCACATACAAATTTCAAATTTCAATATTCACACATTGGAATTCAAAACATTTCAGTTTTCAAAATTTTAGATTCCAAACATTCCATATACTATATCACCTTGGCAAGTTCGGCAAATGCCTTCCAAACAATTAATTAATTTTGAATATTCAATTTTGAAAAATAAAATACTCCTAAAGATTCTTTATTTTCCTTCCTAAGGAGTTGGTCTTTGGAATAAAATATTGATCATGGTCATATAATAACATAGGGCAGAGCCATTTCACAACGAGCTACTTGTTTTCAATATGTATCTAGATGCATTATCTTACAATTTGTAGTTTATGTTTAGTGAGGGATATGAGGTTTACAACTACTTGCAACTTGGTTGTAAACTCCACATGCAAAATCCAAGTCTCCTGAGTAGTTGTCTAATTCCTTAACCTTAAACCCTACTACCTTCATTTTTGGCAATTTTGTCTGACCATCATGTAATGTTTTGGATTTTTGTTCTTCCACACATTACATGTCAGCTCACTGTCTTCTTCCTCACAGGGGTTGTTTTCCTTGCAGTCTGATTTGTGTTTAGTGAATCATGGATATGAAAAGACATTAATTTGCCTTTTCATGTGCGTGAAACTTATATCAATTCAAATTAAATTAGAGATTGACATAATAATGATGAACTATTGAAAACCATATGGGAACATACGAGGAAAAAAATAGTTAATTGTCACTGGTAGTGCCAACAGCACAGAGCCCAAGTTGGTTTACCTATAGAAACCAATGATGCCAAGTAGCACACCAACATTGCCCTCCTTCACCCAAACTGTGACCAACAATGTAGTTTTGTAAAGGTCTTTAAATACTTACATGAAGAAGGTAGGCCCCAATCTCCTTTGTGAGCTGCAAAGAAAACACAAATATGACAAGTACGAACATAAAAATAATGCATGAACATGAAGCTGATGATGCAGCACAAGACAGGTTATCTGTGTAACTTTCAATTCTATCAGGGTTACTGTTTATAGCTATCTATTTTGCATTCATCCATGACTGTCTATGTAGATCTGAAGCAAGTACAATCATGTCCTATGCAGTGGATACAATGCAATGTTGTCACCCGGAATGCATATTTCTAGACTCCTGTTTGGCAGGGCCCAGTATGACTTTTACCAACTTAGGTAACCATATTTGTACTCTTCTCTTCCCCCATCTGTCAACAAGCTGGAAGACTGAAGGAGGACCTTCAAGTACTTGGGTTGGTTGCTGCCATTTGGACCTCACACTGGCAAAACCATATATTGAATCCTGTTAAGAGCAATGAGCAGTCCTTTGGGTTGAGAGTACATGAACTAGACATCAGGATTCTGTCTAACAAGTCCATTGATACAAGTTGGGCAATGGCAGGAAGCACTGTACGGTAAAGGATTATGCTGGAATTGCACCCACTTCCTTCAGCCAGGAAGTATGCAGTGGACATGGGTCTGTTTTACCATTATCCAAAGCTTGCTTTGAGATACTGTAGAACCAGCCATTGCGCCACTTGAACTGCACAATGCATGCATCACTTTGTTATGTTACTTTTCAATACATCTCCTATAGCTTGATAATTTGGACATCTGAATCTCATGCTCATTTCTGAATGAAATTTTGCCCAAAGACAACCCATAGTATCAAATACTTCTAATATGTTACCAATTTGATGTGCAGAACTTTACCAAGGAAAAGACAAGGTACAGGAGAACTGTAATATGCTTGGATACTTTCCAGTCTGACTAGTATACCTCTTTAATGGCTGTGGGAAAATGGGAGATCAAACGTGAATATGAGCAAAGTCGCTCCTCCATGCCTGGGTCAAACTCAACCTTCTTTTCTGCTGATGCTACTGCTGCAAGCTCGTTGATCAGCTCTACCACCTGCCCATTATGCCAAAAGTGAAATTGGCGGTGACAATAAGACTCTCCATCCCTGAACAATCTCTTTACTTTGAATAAATCCCTTGCTAGGCCACATTCCATGAAGAGAGCACGGAACAAGAAAACACATTTTGATCCAGAGTCAAGTAGATTGCAGAATGTGTTTGGCTACCTCTTCCCGATGGTTCTCTTCAACATCACCCACAGTAGCACCTGGGTGCCGTGCTCCCACAAGCATAAATGATGAGATCCAGATCAACTTTTCCAGCAATGGTTTCTGAAACTCCTCTGAGTCTAAAACCTGCCAAAAAACATTTGGTGCAGATGTCACTGGTTTACCAGCTCCCAAACTCCAGTTCCTGAGAACATTGCTGGATGAAAATAAATAACTTGGACACACTAACCTTGCAAGCAAGATTGGCTGAATGGAGGCGAGCTGCTACCACCGAAGCCCACTTGCCTGAGGCTGCTGTCAAACCCTCTGGATTAACATCTGTCTTCCCATCCATAGGCGTGTCACCAAGTTTGGCAATGGCGAAGTAGACTAGGACTTGAGTTACACTGGCTAACCCATGACTTTGAAGCCATGGCTCTATCATCCCATTCTGCAAAAACACCAAGTCTGCTGAAATTTGTCAATTACAATGCTATAAACTGAGTCACATACCTGTGACATTGGTGGCTTGTCTCAAAAAAGATTGGAAGATTTTCTTAAAGACTAGTTTCCAGTTTTCCCTATCTCACAAAATCAAGACCTACATTGTGTCCCTAAACACACAATTACAGAGTGCTACCATCATACACATTTTTCATATAGAATCTGGAAATAAGCAAACAACATTTCCAACACAAGTAAAACACTACCATGCTTACACTACGCTTGCATGGCAAATTTGATGTCAGGCAACAAGTGCATCAAATGATGCCATACAACAATATCACAGACTGGTGAAATTCTTTTAACTTCTGTTTGTGCACATAGAAAATCTCCTTCTCAGCAGATGCCTAGATGCAGTAACCCTGTGTGAAAGTGGGACTGCAGCAGTCTGTTTGAAGAGCAATGTCTAGTGGCAGAAGCTACCATGGAATCTTCAGCTGCTAAAGTGAAGCATTAGAAATCTTCAGACCCAGAAATTTTGAAATGACTGCACTGTGACTATGATGCAAAGATGTAATGTCAGGAGTAACAATGGCATTCAAATCAGGAAAAAAACACAATCTGCAGCTACAGCTTCAGTTGCATTGGAAACACTAAAATTTGATTATGATGTTCTTCTGCATTGCATGATACAATAATGCAAAGCAAGACCCCAGAGCACTTAGGATTAGAATGCAGACAATAATAATGTCTCCCACATCACGAAGGGTATCTTTTCATTAGGCTGCTGTGATCCTGTGATCACAACAGCCTAATGGAAAGCCACTGGCATAGGACATTGTTTCTTGCTTCAGGGACAGTCGCTTCCCATTGGAGAGCTGTAAGTGTGTTGAAAATATTTAGTTGATCATGTTAAGAACTCAGGGAACATATGTGTTCTTGAAAAAAAGATAGATATCACTTTATGCTGAGTCACAGTTTGACTCATAGCTCTCACAATTCTTGCAACAGGTCAATGCTTGAGCTGTGAGATGATTGCGACCACAGCTAGCTAGAAAAAATAGTGGAAAGCTGCTGTGATTACAGCACAACAGCAGCAGCCTAATGGAAAAATGTCCTAAGTAATTACCTTCACGGCGAGATGGAGGCGTGGCTTGTAGAACCGCATCAAGATCATCGTTTCGCGTACACACAAAAATCGGACCAGTGCTATCCTCTGGCACTTTCTCCCCTCTTCGCACCAAAACATCCCGACCTAGTCCCATTTTCTCCAACGCCTGGCCCACTCTACCCGCTCCGACAACCACTCCTCCCTCTATCGTCTGCTCCATTGAAGTTCCTCTTCCTTTCTCTACTGATGAAGAGCTTCCAACCTCCACTGCACCTCTCACGCCAATCCCTAATCCACTCTTCAAAATTCGCAAACTTCGACTACTACTACTACTACTATTACTACTACGACCACTACGACCACTACTACGCACTGTATGTGGATGCTGGCGCAAGAAACAGTGCAATAATATTCGTTTTGAGGAAGTCGCGGATTGCAGCCTACTGCTGCTGTTCCGACGGCTTGTGTTCCAGAGAGAAGTAGAGGAGGAGGAGGAGGAGGAGGAGGAGGTAGAAGATTTTGCCAAGGTAGTATTGGCGGTGGGGAGAAGGAGAGGACGAACACAAGAGTGCACGGCAGACGACGACGACGACGAAGCCAAAGAAGAGACAGCAAAAGAAACGATGCTTGCCATCGCCATGGAACAACTCCTACTCGACGCTACTGTGATAGTTACGCGCATTTGGTGGCCTCGGTTTTGACGATGCATTTCTGGACACTTCTAAGTTCTATGGTAATGTAACCATTCAATTTTTATTCTCTTTTTTTTTGGATATTATCCGGAGCTATGTTACGTACCAGATTTTTATTTTTTTTAAATTTCAATTTCGTGATACGGAAAATTTCCAGAAAATTAGCAAACCTAGGTAGTCGAATTTACACTAAAAAAATCCCAGTTTTCGCTGATTTTTTGTTCGGAAAATAACAATTTGTTTTGGGAAAAAACACTGGTACTAACTCACCTCTCAGGGGTTTTTTTCTTTTTGGAAAAATTACAAATTTTGTCAGGAAAAGAAAAAGCACTGGTTTCTACCTTCTACTCCTTTCAGGGCTCCCCCTCCCCTCTCCACAATAAATAAATAGTTTCGACAATTTATCCAAAAAGTGTAGCAAAAATTAGTTGAATTTACATTAGAAAAATACAATCCTCCAATATTTTCCTAAATTTTTGGTCCTAAAAATGACAATTTTTATGAGAAAACAAAAAACTAGTACTTTGTGTGTGTGTGTTTTTTCTTTAAAAACCCATGTTTGATTAATTAAATTTTGACAAAAATAATCTTGAAAAAGATTGAAAATTCTTTTAAAGTGTAAATTATATTTAATATTTAATATTTTCAATTTTGTGAGATTGCAAATTTGGCAAGTTTTACTAAAAATTAAAAAAACCATGTGTCCAATACAAATAAGGGTTAAGGTACTTAGTGTAAAATATATACACAAATATAGGGGCACTTCAACATGTGTTTTGTTGAATAATTAGTTATTTTTGAAGGTTCAATGTAAGAATTTTTAATTTTTAAAAATATTTCAAAAAACAAATTCCTTCACAACATTTTTATTTTATTTTTTTGAAAATTAAAAATACAAATCATATAAGTAGTGTCAAAGGTGCGCAAGGCATTATAAAATAAATAAAAGGTTTGTGGGATGGACTTGGATGGGAAAAAAAAACCTATGTGACTAATGAGAGTGTTTGAATGGGAACCATTTTGACCATGATGTTTCGAACATAATTTCTATGTCACTATTTAATTTAAATTTATTTTCTGAATATTATTTTCTAAGTGTCACAAATGACATTCCTCAATAGTTCATTAAACATCTAACAAAACATTGAGGATAATACAATCAAGATAGTTCATGTGAATGTTTGCTAATATAATCATGGATGAAATTATCTATCATCAACCACTTTTCATCTATAATGTAAGAAATCTATTCACCATCATCCAATTCTCATTCATATTAAAAAGGTGTTCAAAAAAGTTCTTTAAATGGTGAACCATATGGAAACCTACAAGCCTCCATGGAAGCTTTTATGAACTTAGGTCCTTGAACAAAATAGATAAAAGTAGTGCCTTCATTATTTTTTTAAGTCTAATCAACACTAAACAAGGGGTGTGTCACATTGTGGCCTTGCCATTTACATTAAAAAGGAACTTAAGGCAAAAGAAGAATTATGGAAACTCAAATCTTTCACCATGCAAAAGTACAATCTTCCCAAAAAAAACCTCTAAAAGAAACCAAAATCTTTCAAGATATCATAACTCTATAACTAATCTCAAGTTTCAACACAACCAAATATCATCTTTCAAAAATCGTCAAGGTGAACCAATTTGGTCCCCTTTTCAATCAATTTTGGTCTTTCTTTGACATTTGGGGGTTAACATTATTGGATTTGTAATATGTTTTCAATTGTTTCATGTTTTGAATAAAATTTATTTGTGTGATTTTTTTTGCATATTTTGTAGCTTTGTTTTGTGTTATTATGTTATGTGATACTGAGTTAGATTTAGGCTTACTTTTGTTTTAGTTTGTCTTAATTGTTGTGTTTCATGAGAAATCTTGAGTAATGATAGTTTTCATGCCTTTGATAATAAGTACCTTTGTGTGAGTGTGTGTCTTTCTTTTCAACACTCTCTCTATAGAAATAAAAGAATGATTACAACATTACAATACAAAATATACACAAATATGCAAGGCTTATATGATCAATTAGATTATTAGACATGGAACTTTGAATTGTTAATTTCTAACACTTAAAATGTTTAATAGCATCATAAGTTTGTTCCTACATGCAAAGAAAACAATTGTGATTAAAAGCTGTGTTAATTAACTGATATTTTTATGTTGTATGCAAATGGCATGTGAATTGCAAGGAGCTTTTAACAAGAATTTTGAATTTTTACATGTCATTCTCTAATTTCTGCATGTCTTTTGCATGTGACCCATGCAAAAGACATGCAAAATTGCAAGGAACTTTTAAGAAGAATTTGGAGCTTTTATTACATGGGTTATGACACATTAATTGTGATCTTTTCCAATTAAAAAAGTGTCATTTTTTTGTTGAATATTTTCTCCAAGTTCCTTAAAAAACTTGCAAGGAAGTAGATAGATGGAAGGTTTCTTCTGCAAATAAACAAGCTAGCTCTAGTTGACAATTGCTGAGTGACTTGAACATGTACAATCGTAGCATGATTCATTGTAAGTGTAAGAAGAAACTCTTGAATTTTGCAAACTTGAAGAATTTTGCACTATCTGGGGTTTGAACTTGATTAACCACATAGGATCAAGGGTCAAATCATTAGGGCCTGATCTCAGCCCTTCCACTGCAGAAAATTGTCCATCTGGTTATACATCCTTATTCGAACACAAAATCTCACAAGGCCACAGGTAGTATGGCATCATATATTTTAAAGAAAAAACTCTGTGGTCTGTGTCCAATCAGTCACTGCTACTTCAGGACAGGTTACATACGCATTTGAAGCCACTTATAAGCTGGTATCATGATGATGACTTCTTGTCAAAATCGAGCTCCAATGCATACCTACAGAGCAAAGAAAAATATGACCCCAACTTTACCATGTTGAATGCAAAGACAAATTACAAGCAAGATTGTATGAAAACCACCAATTCTCATTACCAGTATATAACTCTTTGAATGCTTTTTGATTACAGCCAAGACAACTAACTAAGGTCACAACCCAAGAGTCTAAACCTAGAGCTGTTCCAGACTGCAATGAGAAAGAGTAAGAAGACTGGAAGAAGATACCTGATCCTGTGTAGTT
>Ga0209208_10007299_pt1 | contig 15010 bp, 21 predicted proteins | sample S1TSphfallax_3_FD_187694 | JGI IMG/M metagenome (GOLD analysis project Ga0209208, IMG submission 187694) | Host-associated microbial communities from peat moss isolated from Minnesota, USA - S1T2_Fd - Sphagnum fallax MG (SPAdes) (version 2) | ecosystem: Host-associated > Plants > Peat moss >...
TTTTTTTGGTGGGGAGTTTTGTGGGAGCGCTGGTGTAGCGCTTGTTTCCTTTGGTTTTTTTTCGCTGTGTTGTGTTGCACTCCAGAAGAGCGTCGCAGAAGAGGCAGAGAAGAGAGAGAGAGAGAGGAAAAAAAAAACGGAGCTTGAAGCTTTTTGTTGTTGTTTCTGTTCTTTCCGTTCGTGCAGGAGTCGCGGGGTGGAGTCATGACAAGGCCACGGAGAAGCTGCTGATACCGGAGCTGAATAAGAAGAAGGGCAAAATTCAGACGGGGGGGGGGGCCAAGAAGTGTAAGTCCACATGATCATGATGATGGCTGAACTCTTGCACTCATCTTCTTCTTCTTGTCCTCCCTTCTCGACTTCTTTGCAACCTTCTTTCCTCTTCTTACCGCGTGAGAACAACAACAACTTCAAGCATCCTCCGATATCATCATCATGTACGTACTTTGCAATGGATTTTTTGAGGAGGAGACACAGACCTGCTGGTCCAGGAGGAGGAGGAAGAACAACAAGAAGCAGCAGCAGTAGCTCTGAATGCAAAATTGTTGGTTCTACAAAAGTATTGCAGGGGTTCACTCATCAAGTGTTGACTGTAACAACGACAACAACAGGAGGCAGGAGTAGGAGGAGGAGGAAGAAGATCATCACTACATCACAGCAGAGTTTTCAAGATGCCGCATCATTATCGACGACGACAGGGAATAATAAGAAACGAAATGTCTTTCTAGGTCAAAGTTTTTTGGGAGTAGACGACTTCTTCTTCAGGGGACAATGCGGAAGAAGAAGAGGGAAATTGGTACTGCGGCAGTGTGAGAGTGAGAGGGCGTCAGCATTCAACCTCGACAGTGAGACTTCCAAGTACTTAGCAATCGGGGAACAACAACGAGACATCGGTAGCTTCGGCAGCCTTGATGGAGGAGGAGTTGAGCTTGACACAAGTGTTTCAGATTTTTTTCTGGCAGAGAAATCTGCCGCTGCTGCTGCAGGGGCTGGTGGTGGTGGTGGTGCTAAGGATGACGGCATTGATGTTGCAGTTGCAATCTTTGATTCCACTGGAGGTAAGCAGCAGCTGAATTCTCTCTCTCTCTCTCTCTCTCTCTCTCTCTCATTTGCGCGCATCATTTTTCCCTCACAGCATTTTTTCCCTTGGATTTGTTTGTTATTTTATGCTCTCATAGGTTTTCAAGTTTTGATTGCTCTCAAGGTCAACAACTGACTTTGTGATTTGTCTCTGAATTCTCTCAGGTTATTAATTCTTAGGGTTTATAACCTATTTTTACAAAGGAATCTCTTTTGGTCTGTATCCAAGTTGATAACAAACTCCCTGGCATCCCTCCTTGGCAGCAGCAGCAGCTAACAAGCTTCTGGCATCCCTTGGTAGTAGTAATGACATCCTGTATTCTTTGGAATGGCTCATACCTCAATATTAGGGTGTAGATGAGTGCTGCTGGGTTTTCCCACATTTGTGGAGAGAGCCACTGTTACTCTGATGCATGGCTTGAGGATTTCTGAACTTCAGCTTATTATCTACCTGTTCAGGACTTATGATTACAAACATTGTGATGCAGGTGATGTGAAAGACGAGAATACTGGGAAAGAGGATGAGTCTCCGGTTCTGAAATTGAAGGAGTTGCTGAGATTGGCAAAGGAGGATCTTGAAATGGCACGAACCAATAGCACCAGGCTTGAAGTAGAAGCTCAGACTGCTGCAGAGAAGGCTCTTGCATTGTGGGACCAGGTTGCAGATGCAGAGAGAGCTGCAGATGCTGCAATTTCTCAGATTGAGAGCATTGTTTCAAAGGAATTAGCTGTGGAAGATAATGTAAAAACTGCCAGAGCTGCCTTTGTTGCAGCAGAGGAACGTGTGAAATGGTTGGAGAAGGCATTGGAAGTCACTCGCTTAAAGCTTGAACTTGAGAGCACTGTTGGCTCAGCTTCTCTGTCTGATGAGATACAAACAATAGATTTGGGTGACAATGAATATGAAGCAAGGGTTGAGTTGGTAGAAGAGAATTCAACTGCAGCTTCAATAATGGACTTAGAGGAATCAGTTGATAATGTAAAGGCTTCAAATACTGATCCTAGTGGTGCTGAAGAGGCAGAACAGAAAAAGGACACATTGGGGAGAAAGACAATAGCACAGGAGGAGGAAGAGCTGGATATAGCAAAAGCAGACTTGAAGGCATGTGAACTGGCTATAACCAAGGTTGAAGCAGAGCTTGCCCAAATTCAGATGGAAAAGATGGATCTGCAGAAGAAAGCAACACAACTGAGCAATGCTGCCCAGTTGGTGAAGGATGCAGCAGCAGCTGCAGATGAGGATGTAGCTTCTGCAATGTTGAGTGCTGAGGAGGCTGTTGCTCTGGAGGTCAAAGCAGCTGAACGTGTCAGTGATGCTGAAATTGCTTTACAGAAGGCAAATATATTGGTGGAAAGTGCTGCACAAGCAGCTGCTGCACTTTCACGAGTTGAAATCTCTGTGAAGCTCCCACAGCAGATATTCAACACGGCTGATGGGCCGCTGCTTGAGACAGATGATTATCTAATTCTACAGAAAGTCAAGCAGGGTGGAGAGGGAGGGCAGAAGGTTGTTTCATCAGAATCTCTGGAGAAGGTAGGCAGATAACACAAAGAGGATGGTGATGGTCTTTAGTTTTGCAGGACTGAGAATGTACAAGATGCCTCATACAGATTTGCAGCACAGTGCTACAGCCTATATTGTGTAATTTGCTGATATCGATATATCAATGAATTCAAGCTGGGGTGTAGGAAAGCAAGACAAGCAGTTCCATTGTATTACATCTGAACTTGTCAGGAATCCCCAGAGGCTCAGCAGTTGGAATGCAAAGGAGGAATCAATGAGATATGTGTCTGTTCTATGACTTAGTTATAGCTTGCATGGCATTAAGAGTGCTTGGGGATTTGAGAGTACCAATAAGGTTTGTGGTACCAAGCACTTGTTTAGTTTTGTCCAGGTACATGAATACTGACCACAGGAGCTGCATTTTCTATCTACAGTTTGCAGGCATAATGGAAGAGGTGGTGGACAAAGACTTGAGAACGGCCACCCCATCTGCCCCTCTGAACTTTGTGGACAATTCTCCAACAGTGGACAAGCATTCCAAAGAAGATACTAACAAGAGAGGGGACAGTACCAGTAAAGAAGCTGAGGTTGAGAAGGCAAAATCTGCAGCCCAACAGCCTAAGAAATCAGAATCCTCGGTGAAAGAGCCTGCAATCCCTAAGTCTTCAACCAAGAAGTCATCCCGATTCTTCTCAGCATCCTATTTTTCGTCAGGTGATGAGGCAGAGTTTGCACCTTCTACAGTCTTCTCTGGACTTGGAATGTTAGTGCGGGAGCACCTGCTGAAGGTGGTGGTTGGCATGGCACTGCTGCTTGCAGGGTACTGCTTGCTGTCTCTTTCAAGCTCCCCAAACTAATGTGTATTTGCATGTTTCACACTGAATTTGCAACATCAAGGATCAGCAACTCAGTTACAGTTCCTATGTAGCTGAACTACCTTCAGTTCATTTCAGTTTTTCCTGATGTTTTTGGATGGCTTAACTCTTACAGTGGATTTTATCTCAACAAGAGCATGGAGAAACGGGCTCAGCTACTGCAGCCTCTAGAAGTGACCACAAGTATTGGAGAGGTGAAGGAGAGTGCAAGACCCCTGATCAAGGAGATTCAGAGGATTCCACGCAGAGTGAAGAAACTGATTGCCAAGCTTCCCCACCAGGAGGTATTGTGGTTCTCTCATTTCCCATGTATAAGACTAATGGATAATAGCTCTGGTGAATGGTGTGTGGTCTGATCTGATCTCAAACGTATCCTTTCATTTTTAGATGCCCTTTTGTTCTTCGCAGTTGGTGCTGCTAGCTCCATACCATAGTCTCCTTGAAGGTCCATCTAGGTGCCAGAATTCTGTTTTTCTGAATAAAAAGGGCTTCTAGCAAGCAATCGGGTATGGCCCAAAGATCCTGAAAAGATTAGCAAAAAAGTGGGCATTTGGGTTCGATTCCCCTAATCTTGACCTGAACAGTTTTCATTTTTATTTTTTTCAGTCTGGTGAAACAATTAATTCCCCCTGGACATTACAGGCACTATAGTACTACTTGTTTTCTGCTCTACACAGGTAATGATTGCCCCTGGTGGATGTGAGTTTGTAGAATTGTTATACCAGATTTCTTATCCTTCCTCCTGATAGAGAATGTTGTACTGCCCACTTGAAATATGCTTTGCAGGTGAATGAAGAGGAGGCATCATTGTTTGATGTTTTGTGGCTGCTGCTGGCGAGTGTTATTTTTGTTCCCATTTTCCAGAAGATTCCAGGAGGTAAAGTTGATCTTCATTACATTTTCCCAAATAATGTCCTGTCATTGGAGTCAGTATGCTTTGAAGAGTTATTTGTACATAAGACTGATGGTAATGATATGGGTCACCGGCTTTTATGAGTGCTTTGCAGGTAGTCCTGTACTTGGTTACTTGGCTGCTGGTGTGCTCATTGGGCCATATGCTCTCTCGATTATCAAGAATGTCCATGGAACAAAGATGATTGCTGAATTTGGAGTTGTGTTTCTTCTATTTAACATTGGTCTTGAGGTAAGCAGTTAGCTGCTATCAATTGATTGAAGAGTGTCTTCTGAATCCTGCTTTATTAATGATGTTTGAAGGAGATATCTACCTGCAGATGGTTGTTTGGTCTTGTACCTGTGAGTTATCATTCTGTCCATTCACATCATAGACAGATGCAGGGCCTGTACTTTTCTTTTTGCATACACAATCAAAATCTGAGCCACCATTATTATTATTATTTTGATAATGCAGTTGTCACTCGAGAGGCTGAGTTCAATGAAGAAGTATGTCTTTGGTTTAGGATCAGCCCAGGTGTGCATCCATCCCTTTTCAATGCACCATGCAACTTCACAGTATTTCATATCTTTATCTCAACATATTGGGAAAGGCTCATCATCTTTTCCATTTGCGAAAGCGCACTCCTATACTGATGGGCTTCTCAGTCTCTTGATTTCTGCATGTTTATGATGTGGGCAACAAATTGTGACCTGAAGGGTGTCTGTCATGAAAGCAGGTTCTTGCAACAGCATTTTCTGCTGGCTTGTTTGCACATTTTGTATCTGGTGTATCAGGACCTGCAGCCATTGTCATTGGTAATGGGTTGGCACTTTCTTCTACAGCAGTCGTGCTTCAGGTCTTTCTCATCCTCAACTTAGAAAACTTGAATCTGGTGTCTCAGAGATCTGTGACTGGACTGAACTTTATTGTGAACTAAACAGTGTAAACTCATCTGGAATTCTTTGAGACCTTTTGAGGATGATGGTTTGAGCTGTAGAGTGCAGGTTCTACAAGAGCGTGGTGAGAGTACATCTCGCCATGGACGTGCAACTTTCTCTGTTCTACTTTTCCAGGTCTGGATTTTTTTTTCTGTTCTTCCTAAGTTAGAGTGGTTGTGGTTGTGGATTGACTTGAAAGATCTTGATCAGTGCTTTTGGTTGGCTAGTTAGACTACGAAACAGTTTTCCTTCTAGGAGGATTCCAGCTCCTTTGTTTTTTGTCCACTTCCAGTTGTTGTTCATTTCAAGGCCTGTTATGTCCAGATGTTATTTATTCATTGCCTCATTTGTTTGGCATGTCTGGGATTTCTTCCAAAACAGGATCTGGCAGTGGTGGTGCTCCTGATTCTAATTCCTCTCATCTCACCAAACTCTTCCAAAGGAGGGGTGAGTATTAACAAACTGTTTGCTGTACTTTGAATTTTTCTTTTGTCTCTTATGCTAGATATTAGCCATCATCACAACCTAGCTATCATGGGTGTCACTGGGTAAACCTGTCAACCTAAGTTGTGAGACTTTCATATCGTTGGAGAGAATTGGGCAACCACATTGCCCTGGTTACAGTGCTTAGAAAGCATGAATGTTTGGTAAGGAGACAGTAACCCTAAAGGGTGAAGAGACAGCCACCCAACATTGGCAAACTTTGCATTCATCCTTCTTTTCTTTATTGTCATGTTGGAGCAACCAGCAATCTAAACTGTTGATTGCTTTAGCATACGTTTGTTGTATCTGTATTCTACAATGAGTTGTGGTGAGAAACTGAACTTCTCATCCTGATAGCACTGGTTGTCCAGGTAGGATTCAATGCAATAGCAGAAGCACTTGGGCTAGCAGCAGTGAAGGCTGTTGTGGCCATCACTGGCATCATTGCGGGAGGTCGTTTGGTACGCATTGTAGTTCTTGTCCAGATGAAGTAATCATGTGTGCAACAGAGTTGGATCTAAGTTCTTTCCATTTGAAGATCAATTGCCTGTTGTAATTTGTATGTTGGCTGTCTGATTTGTGAAGTGGACATATTGGAATGGCAGCTGCTTCGTCCCATTTACAAGCGCATGGCAGACAACCATAATGCTGAGATTTTTGCAGCCAACACACTTTTGGTGGTTCTTGGCACAAGTCTGTTGACAGCTAGGGTACTTCTGTCTTAGCCCTTATGTTTTCTTGATGGACCAGAATCCCAAAGACTAGAATAGGGAGGAGACTTCATGTGTGGGTTCAGAGTTTGTATATTGCAGTTTGACTACTTGACTGCTTTTTATACTATGTACTCTTGATGATGGATTATTTGTTGACAGGCGGGTTTGTCAATGGCCCTGGGAGCCTTCCTTGCGGGATTGTTACTGGCTGAAACTGAGTTTGCATTGCAAGTGGAGTCTGATATTGCTCCATACCGAGGCTTGCTCCTGGGTCTCTTCTTCATGACAGTGAGTGCATTGTATATTTCAGGAGTGATTTTGTTTCTACATTTAGTCACTGAGGAGGCTCTGTGACTTCAAGGAAAAAGGAAAGCATGTGCAGATGAAAGGGGAAGTTCTGCAAATGGTAGCAAACCTGATACAGGAGGGTTTCCCATGGCATGACATGTTTCAAGTCCTGAGCAGTTATTTTTCATGCTGTGTCAAACCTATCATACCTCTTACATTTTTGTATTGCTGATCCAACCTTTTACTGTACTTGTGTACAGGTGGGAATGTCCATAGATCCAAAGCTTTTTGTCTCCAAGTTTCCTGTTATTGTAGGAACTCTTGGACTCCTCATTGTAGGCAAAACATTACTGGTGACTGGGGTGGGCCGCTATTTTGGTTTATCAACTGTGGCTGCTGCAAGAGCAGGTGTTCTTCTTGCACCAGGAGGTGAATTTGCATTTGTTGCATTTGGGGATGCAGTAAACCAGGTAAGGATTTTTATTCATTTTTATTCATCATCAGCTATAGAAGCTGTAGTATAAGTTAAATGTGGTTAGCCATGGCTGGTCTGGCAGGTTCTTAATTTAGAATCAGCAATGGTGCAATGCTTCAACAATCATATGCTGTTTCCAGAAGGGTACTATCCATGCACTGTTCTTACAAAGCCAAGTATTTGATGATGTGGCAGGGTATCATGACCACCCAAATGTCATCATTTCTCTTTCTGGTGGTAGGTCTGTCCATGGCTATCACTCCATGGCTAGCTGCTGGAGGCCAGCTCCTTGCATCACGTTTTGAACAGCAAGATGTGCGCAGTTTACTGCCTGCAGAGAATGAGGTAGTTTCTCAATGCATCTGTACTTCCAAGGCTATGATGAGAACAGATACAAAGTATGTTGAACTTTCTTACAATTCTGAAATGTGTACTGTGTTGGCCAGACTGATGATCTACAAGACCATATCATTGTTTGCGGTTTTGGTCGTGTTGGGCAGGTATGTCAACTGTCCATTTGTTTCCATCATGAGGGACCCTGAAATGTTTCACTGACAAATAAGAGTGTGGCAGAGTTTCTCAACAGCTTTCTTTTGTTGTTGGATACTTGTATTTCATCTGGAAACTGACAGGCAAGAAAATCCTCACCTTTCTGCAGATCATAGCCCAGCTGTTGGCGGAAAGATTGATACCATTTGTGGTGCTTGATGTGCGGAGGTTAGTTCATTTCAGCTCTGTTCACATGTACCATATGGAACCCCTAATTACAGTGGACATAATGCAAACATTTGTGCACTCTGTTGCATGTACCATAATAACACTGGGGTTGGAAATGAAAGTCTACCACATACTTGATGAAGACCATGTGTCGGTGTCTACTGACAGTGTATTGTGGTGTGATTTATACAGTGAGCGTGTGAGTGTAGGGCGAGCACTTGACCTACCTGTTTACTTTGGAGACGCTGGCAGCCGGGAGGTACTTTCTACTATTCCTATTCTTACAGAAATAATTCTTGCCTTGTGAAGGAGAGAGCAGCTTCAGATCAATATGGGTCTGCAGTCTGCACCATGCAGAGTGATGGTCTAACACTTTGTGATGCCTCTCACAAGGTAATATGAGTGCATTCATGGTTGTTACCTTCAAATTGTTGTGGAGATTTCTCTGCACTTCCATAGAGTTACATATTTGCAATGTGCAGAGTGTACTGGAGGGTAGTTCTTCTCAACATTAGATATTTGGAGGATGCTGTTATCCTAGATATTGCCTGTTGCTTCATTTCCATGGCATTTTCGGCAGGTGCTTCACAAAGTGGGTGCAGAAAGAGCTGCAGCTGCAGTCTTAACTCTAGACACCCCAGGAGCAAACTACCGTACTGTGTGGGCTTTGAGCAAGAATTTCCCCCATGTGAAGACTTTTGTGCGTGCACATGATGTAGATCATGGCATCAACCTTGAGAAGGCTGGTGCAACAGCGGTAGGTTGCTGATGCTTTGATTTGCTTATTTATACTTGGTACCAATTCTTAGCACATGTTCCATGCATGTCCTTGAGTTTGCCTTGAAGCATGTTCCCATGTTCTTAGAACCTCTGCAACAAACACACTGATAATGTCAGTAACCTTGCATGCTATGAACCAAATTGGTCTAATCCTCTTTCTTTGAACATCTGATTACTGCCGATGCCCACATGATATGAGGGTTATGAGGAACTTAATTATATGGTCAAAACCTTCAGGTTGTCCCTGAGACTTTGGAACCAAGCTTGCAACTTGCAGCTGCTGTTCTTGCTCAGGTACGGAACTGCAGTTTCTCAGGAATCACTTTCACTTGATTGTCCTCTGGGGGAAGGGATTCTTGCAATCATGGTGATTTGTGTGTCTTGCTCAGGAATGTTGCATTGTGCATCTTTTGTAAATCCTCTGATGAAAAATGAATTCTCTTCCGGCTGTTCTCTCAGGTTAAGTTGCCAGCTGCTGAAATAGCTGCAACCATTGATGCATTTCGCACAAACCACTTGTCAGAGCTCACAGAGGTACACACACCACTTACATCATTTTTATTTTCCCTTCTCTGATTTGGACAATTTTTGGTATTATTACCTTTTCAGGGACGTATGCAATTTGTCTCCTTTGTGGTTCTTTTCAACTCTGTTAAAGAAGAGGATTATATATGGGATGATGTCAAATATACCTGCTCACATGAACAGAAAAACCCTGCTCCTCTGTGATGTGTGTGCAGCTGTCAGAGGCAGGTGGAACATCACTAGGATATGGCTTCTCTCGGATCATTACAAAACCCAAGACTGACGGACACACCCTCAAACCCAAGGCTGATGATGATGCAGCCACAGATCAGAGACAAGAGGGAGGTGTTGTAGCTGTGCCCTGACAAAAATTTATTCATTCCACTTTAGTTAAAAGACCATTTGTACATGTAGCCTCTCGGTTCTCTTGTTGAGAAGTTGTGGTTCCAACAAGGGGAAAAAGGCATCAATAGCAACAAGGACCACTTCATGTGTGGAATGTCTGCATAAAATGTGGTAGTATGTTAGCAGCAATTTAACTTGTGATTAGGATCAAAAAATTAAGTCCGAAAGTCTGTCCATTTGCTCAGAACAGTATTCAGATTAAGAGCCACAAGTTATGTCAGAGGGTCTGTCCATTTGCTCAGGACGGTATTCAGATTATGAGCCACAAGATATGTCAGAGAGTCTGTCCATTTGTGCAGGACAGAATTCAGCCTCCAAATATGGTGCACCTCTCCTTCCCTAGTCTGAAGTCAGGGAGAGAACACAAGATTGGATGTTGGTGCACACATGTTCTTCCCTATTCCGAAGTCAGGACACAACACAGAGTTGGGATGTTCTTAGTAGAGCCGCACATGGCATTTTGTAGAAAATTAGATCACAGCAAAGATTTACCTGAGCAGCTAGAGCCAGTGTAAAATGTTCATTTCAATCCTTATATCTTCACCTTATATCTTCAACATGGGGCCAACAATGTCAATGTACTACAGTTGGTCTGCTTGATACACCTTGGAGAATTTGTTCTAGATGCTTTCTAATTACATTAATTGCAGCCATTTTTCTTCACCAATTTGTCTACTGCTGTCTGCACAAGTTGATTATTCCTCTATGTGCTCCTGCTTACTGTCAGGAAAATTCCCTCACCAGAACACAAAAAAATTTCATTCTCATGAGCATTCAGAAATGTCCATACTGAGGGATTCAAGGAAACCAGGAATAGGTGAAATTGTGAAAACTTTTTCTGTAAAAATAACTCCCAGGTAAGGACTCAAGAACCAGGAAGAAGAAATATGCTGAAGGGAATCGACAACCAAGAATGAACAAAAAAATGGTACATACAAACAAGCAATAAAAAACGTTGATTGAACACAGAGATGAATGTGGTATGCAAAGGACGTTTTGACATTTGCGGACATTCTCTTTTCAATACAAATTTTTTGTCAATACAGAGTTCAACAACCATTTTGTGGGTGTACATAATCATCACCTTGGAAGGTGGAAAGCAAATCGTCTACAGCTAAAAAAACAGGTGTTCATCATCTACTCTCAAAACCCAAAACCTTCTTCTGTACATGTGCAATCAATTCACCAAATTTTTCTGCCTGACTCTGAGGATCATCATCCCCACTTTGTACAGAGTAACCAAGCTCACTGCTATATAACATTCACTCCAAAAGCTGGATGCTAAAAGAAAACCTCCAACTTACTGTGACAATGCAGGCTCAAGATTTGATCTCCCTTCCTTCCTTCCTTCCTCCCTTAAAGCCTAGTAAGTTAACAAACTATGCTATAATATTCTCTCTAAGGAAGGTACCAGAAATGTCCTCCATTCATTGTCCTGTGACTTTTGCAGATGGAAAGACAAAAATGTATGAACAAAACTCTGTACCTGGGCTCATGTCAGATGCAGAGGTCTGTCTCTGTTTACCAAACATGTGGAACCCATGATGTGAAATTGCTTCCTCCATCAACACTTGGGTGAATTCTTTCTAAAAGCAGTGATGGGATTTTGCTGATCCTTGTAGCACAAGAGTACCCACCCTCACAGCAATTAGCCACACAATATTTTGAAACATTTTTACATGGAAGAGGGTTTTGCCTAGCCACCACTGTTTCTTCGATTTCTCTCGAGTAACCCCTCCATGATGATCCTCTTCCGATACTCCATAGAGCTAATGTCACCTCTGAGAGGACTAACTGGACTCACTGGAGAGGAAGCAATGTTCAGCTTTCTCGAAGCTTCCATTGCCCGTCTAGTCACATCTCTATCTTGTCCCTGGCCTCTGCTGGATCTCAATTTTTGGAGCTGTGAAAGAACCAAAAAGAAGAGAGAAGTTGCCAGGATTGCTGGAACTTGACCCAAAAGCAGAAACAGCAGAGAAACAAGGAAACCAAAAAGTGGCCAGATCTCTCTCACTTCAGAACATGATGAAGAAGCAAATGAAATATACATCTTCATTTCTCTCTTATCTTCCACTCTTTGCAGAAAACTTGTTTTGATAGTCTGTAACCCCGATGCACATGCCTGGGTTGTGAAAGTCTGTACCTCATTTAAAGCAGGAGGAGGACTAGACATTCTATTCAATCTTGATGACCTCCTGGGGCTCTGTAGACAACCTGTACTCTCACTCACAAAAACACCCCTTTGACTTGTTTCTTCGAGCTTCTTAATAGGAGATTCAGACCTTGCTCTCATAAGTTTCCTTGAGAAAGAGAAGCTCTTGCCTATCTTAGGTAACCTGCAAACTGCATCATCCTCCCAACACTGCTGCTGTGAAGATGAAGAAGAAGGTGCAGAGGATGATGATGCAGTATCCGAATCCGAATTCTCTGTCCCTGCTGCTGATATTGGAGAAAGAGTTGGAGATCCTCCTCCTCCTAGGGCTGATAATTGCTTGCTGCTGCCAGATGCTGCTGCTGTGGTCGGGCTTCCAGGAGAATCAGGTGGGGTATTACCAGGTGCAAGATTGCTAGATGACAAGGATTTCACAAACCTGGACTTCAGTTTCAAAGACAGTTTCTTTCTCAGGTTTGTGGAAGGACTGCCACCACCACTGCCTTCTTCTGAATTTGTGGGGGAGATGGGGAGAATAGTACTACTGGGAGAGTTGTTGATCTCGGCAGCAGCAGCAGGGCGAGGAATTGAGAACGGAGCAGAGGAAGAATCGTGAAAGCTGGGAGGGGAAGCAACAAAGCTTGCGTTGTTCTGCTGGTCCTGGTGCTCTTGTTGGTCGATAGGGGAAGCGGTTGTTGTTCCAGCTTCTGGAGGGCTCGTCTTCTTCTTCTTCTCTTGCCCTTCTTCTTCACCCTCGACTTTCCGTAAAAGAGAACCAGAACCGATGGTGAGGCGCTTGGGAACGCGTACAGCCGAAAGGTAAGAATGTAGGGGATAGAGAAGATAGCTTGCCATGGCAGAGAAGATGAATCTGGTGTAGAGCTTGCCGTCGTTGGGCCATCTCTGGATCACAATGCTGAACGTTAGCACGGCCGCAACCTGCTTACCGATCTCAGCTCGTTTGGAGGCGAAGAAAGCTCCCACCGCCACCAGCACAGCCACAGCAGAAGACTTGGAAGAAGAAGAAGCCGCCGCCATCTTCTTCTCTCGCACGCACAAAACTCCCCTCCTCTTTCTGCTGCTCATCACGACCCTCCTCATCACCTTCAATGGCAACAGCTCTGCAATCTCCTCAGCCGCCCTGTGTTCTGCATCCAGGAATCCCGCTTCTTCAGCTCCAGTCATTGCTTCTTGCCGCGGACTCTTCTTGCATTCTTCTTTCGTACCGGAGGCAGTGTTCCCAGCCGAGGCCTGGGGCATGCTCCTGGCATCCGGCGGAGGAGGAGCTTGAGAGACGAGCTCGGTTCTGCTGCTGCTGATGCGCTTGCTGGCGGTTCTAGAGAGCGCCAACGCAGTCCATTCTTGTGCAGATTTGGACAAGCTGCGAACTGCAGAGGCCGACTTGGTTGTCTTATCCACCATCGCTAGTCGCTTCTCTTGAAGCTCCGCAACCAGTTGCGAGAAAGTCTCTAGCCCGCGTGATGCATATGGATTTTCTTTCCTCTTTTTCTTTCTACCATCTCTCCTCACATGTCTTCGCAGCCGCGGCCACAAGGACGACATCATCATCGTCGGTCCAGCACTCCCCGCCATTGCGATTTCTTTAGAGTTCCGCGGAAACAGCCAGAAAGGAATTCCTCTCTCCTCTCCTCTCCTTTGCTCGTCTCTCCACTTCTCCAAGGAAAACCTCAAGAAGATTTTCACCAGACCATCCCAGCAAGAAACAAACGATCCTCCCCTTCGCTCATCTTGAGAAACTTGCACCAGAAACTTGCAGCAGATCTGTTCCACTGTTCCAGTTCCATCTAGATTCCGGCCACACACATGGACACAAACAAAGGCCTCTTTCTGTTTTTGCTCTCTACAGTAGACAGAAAGCAAGCTTAACACAAACAAGCAAGCTCAATTTTCTTCCCGAAAATCCACGACAATACCGCAACCTCATCAAGCCCGACAAACTCCGTCCACGAAGAACAAGAACAAGAACAAGAAGAGAGATGATAATGACACAGAGGATTTTCGTACAAAACAAACAGCCATCTAAAGCAACTGCAGCAGCATCACAGTGACAAAAAAAACCCTCCACAAGAAGGAACAAGAGGAAGAAAGACAACACGTCCGACACACTAACGATCACCTGAGATTGATGAGTATCTCATCGTTAGACTACGACCAACATCCCGATGAAACAAAACAACAACAAAGGAACACAAACGGACACAGACACTACTAACTAAGGTGTTGTCGCACCTGACCATCTAAGCAAATGCGAGATGAAGTTCTCCGTTTCTTGGCAACAAACTAAGGAGAAAAAAACACGAAAAGAAGGCCCAGAAAGGGGGGAAAAAAAAAAAAAAAAAAACTTTCCAAAAAAAAAAAAAAAAAAAAACTCTTCCACAAGAAAGCATACAAAGACAGTCGATTAATTGAATGCACAAGAAAGGATTCAATCAGGGAAACTAAATTCGACGTCGCGAGCGCATTTGTAAGCGCGTTGTCGATCTCTCTTCTGCTTCGTTCACGCGAGCGAGGCGAGCGTTGCTCCGAACAGAACACGCAGAGAAAAGAGAAAGAGAGAGATTAAGAATAGACTCCGGAGTGGGGTTTGTAGCTCAAGAAAAAGCCACAATAGTGGACATATGATGAACCCAGCCACTAAATCGCCAATGTGTAATTGGAAAAAGCCATAAAAATGGACATTTAATGAACCCAACCACTAAATCGCCACCATTTAATTGTAAAAAAGCCATAATAGTGCATATATAATGAACCCGGACCACTAAATCGCCACTAAGTAAGTAATTGGAAAAAAAGCCACAACAGAGATCCCTTGTTAAAGTTTTATCTATTTATTTATTTATTTATTAATGTACCTACTTTTTTATTTAAAAATATTTTGACACTACCTATAGTACCTACTAACTTAATTTAATTAAATTTAATATTAGTGAAATAAATACCTAATAAAAACCCACACCATTAAATCCACTATATTGTTTTGAAAAAAAGCCACAAAAATGGTGGGGGAAATTTTTTTTTTTTAATTTTTTTTATAAAAAAAAGCCCTTAGGTATGCAAGAAAGTAATGGTTGGGTAATTTTTTTTTTAAAAAGCATAAAGACTAAAGACTAGGTGGATTTTTTAAAACACTTGGCAAGTTGGTAGGGTTTTAGGAAAAAA
>Ga0209208_10007300_pt1 | contig 15009 bp, 15 predicted proteins | sample S1TSphfallax_3_FD_187694 | JGI IMG/M metagenome (GOLD analysis project Ga0209208, IMG submission 187694) | Host-associated microbial communities from peat moss isolated from Minnesota, USA - S1T2_Fd - Sphagnum fallax MG (SPAdes) (version 2) | ecosystem: Host-associated > Plants > Peat moss >...
GGGGTCTTTGATAAAACCTTATTTGACTATCGTAGCTCTTTCAGTTTTTAGAGCCATGGTCATAATGTCGAAGAACATCCCTGATAACTGGCAGGGGTTCAGTGTGGAAAACATACCCACCCAACTCTGGAAATCTCAAGAATGAGTGATCTCAGACTGCCTTAACAAATTTCACCTCTCCTATTAATTAGATGAGGTGACTCCAAGTTCAAGGAATTTCCATTATCTATTATGATATTGTCACATGAATAGTGAAATTATTCAGAGTGTAACCTATGATAATTATTATGATGATTTTCAACATGTCAACTTCATATTTTCACTAAATTTCATTCCATTATTTTGAGGATTATTTAATGACAAAACTGACCTTAGGGTAAGGTAATACCCCTTGCAAAGAACACCCTACCTATTCACACATACAGAAATTAGAATGCATATTTTCATTCTTTTATTTCGTAACATCGAGTGTATTTTGTATAATTCACAAGATACTACTACTAGAAGTAAACATGTACATAAATATATTGACCCCGCACCCCTCTTTTAGAACACTAAAGAAATATTTAGCATGTTTTGCACTCATAACCTTCCATGTTATGAATGTTTGGGAGGGCACTTAACATGCCAAGTGACATGTTACATACCCCTAATAACCATCACATGTCCAAAACATGCACTACATCCTTGGGCCAGGAAATAGTCCACCATTAATTATTGGCACATGTTTTGAACAATTTGCTTTGAAATGAGAGTCCAATGTCACTTTTGGCTCTTTACATTGAGCTAGAAACTTGACCATTGAATCTTAGTCGAATACCATCATTGAATGCTTCATCTCAATTCCTTGAAAATTTTGTCAAGCTGCAAAAACCATGATCACTTTTGGCAACTGATAGTAGTTAAATAGGCATTTGCAATCTGAATAAATCAGATTGTATGTTGTTAAATAATATGTTGTTGTACTCAAATGGATTTGACACCTCACTAAAAACCCAGACCTTTTTTTCTAGTGTACCTGGAGAGCAGCACCTTATTGGCATCAAAAGCCTGCGGGCTTTAAGAAAAATGTAAAGTATGCCAGTTTTTTCTTAAATTTTCCTTGAAAGCTCCAGTGGGTACCCCATCAGTTATCACAGGAAATGTCATTCAATTAAAATATGCACTATGGTTTTTATGCCATGTAAAGCCCTTGGAGCTGCACTTTGGGCAGGGCTGCACTTTGGGCTGGGCTTTACCGTACCCGTAAAACCTCTTAGAAATTTTGTAGTGTACATGGAGAGCATATTGTAACATGTAATATTTCGTCTGACCCCTGAGTGGGCATTCTACTTTCAGGACAAACTTTACAAAAAAAATTTGCAAAATCATCCCCCGTACTCAGATTTTTCCAACAATTTTTATGCTGCATAAAGCCCACTTGCAAGGGCATTACCAAAATTGGGCTTGTGTTTGGCTCTCACCTTGTGCGCCCTTATTTCAAAGGTAAATGCCCTCACCTCCAGGCTTTTATCCTACACTTAATGTGTAAACCAAGTAAGAATAGAAGACACTTAGAAGAAAATCTGAGTGAACTGATCCATGATTTTACAGAGAGACACAGAAAGAACAATTGATGGGTGCCCACAACTTGTTCCCTTCTACTGAATAATTAGGAAACTTGCATATCTTCTTGCTCAGGCTTTGAGTAGCTCCTTGTAAATGCATAACAGGGAGGTTCTTCACAACAAACAATAGCATAAGGAGAATTTTATGTTAAAGAATCCATTTGAGCATGTGCAGATGAACATAGAATAGTTCCTGGTGCACAATAGGAATGTTTTCTGAGGAAAGTTTTATGGAGCTTTCTGGAGGTTCTGTTTGCTATACACATGAACAAACAGACCATAAGTGATACAAAAGTGGATTTCCTAGAAGATAAAGAGCAGCAAGCCAATGAAAATTTGGAGATATTATATTCCACTAAACCCTAACAACAACAACTGATATGAAATGGAAGAGGAGAAAATTTAAAGAGCTGCTCGTTGCGTCTGCCCCTCATGGGTCTGCCCCTCATGGAAAGTTCAAAGTTCAAACCAGCAACGTGAAACTCGAAAAAATTGAACTCACAATTGCAGGGTTGGCAAGCGATGGGTATCCAGTAAATACAAATGGGCATCTCCATGTGCAACTGACTTCATTTTGCTACAAAAGCTTCTTTTGCTCAACATATGTTGTACAAAACACGATTGAATTTCCTAAAAGCGTTTTGCTTCAAGTACATCCAATTTATGTATAGGAGATGGGCCAGTCTTGGTGCCCAGAACTAGCCCAAGTTCCCAGGCACCAAGAAACACAGAATGACCTGACTTGACTGATTTTGATGTCGAATTTTGAGATGTAGGACTTCTTTTCCACAATGGAAGATTCCTGAAAATCTTCTCTCTAACAATGGACAGCAAATAACAAAGGAAAAATATCCACAGGAGCACATTATAAAATGTTCAAGTGTGTGGAAAACCTAGAAATGGCTTGTTTTACCATCTGTGTACAATTTGTGGGAAGATATGTTCACAAGCTATTGACCAGCATAGACATCTCAACAATGATGAAGGAAACTAATGTTTGGTAATTTGATTAAAATGGGGAAAGAGTGGCATGGGATATTCTTTTACTTGCTTAGGACAGCTCGGGGGAAGAAAGGAACTTGCTCAATGGTGAGAGGTTACAAAGCCAAATTTGTGAAGAGGTTTCTAAAAGGGTCATTGGAAAGACATCCAGACATTTTGTGGATAAGAGTTGTATTAAAATCAACAAGTGGGATGTTCAAATGTGTGACAACTAAGTGTTCTTTGCAAGTATAATGCACTGGAAAGACATACATTATGCCTGTGGATAGTAATCATTCTACCATACAATGTCCAACTCCATCATGAGGAGGAGGCTCTTTGTCATGCCAACTTCACCTCACATCAATGTCTTCTTCATTTACTTTTACCACATTTGCATCTGCTTCATAATCCTCACAGAATCCTATTTCTGTGCCCTTGGATGAACCCTTACTGGCAAGCCATTCTTGATTGACATGGTCAAGCTCAAGACATAGGTTGGCTTGAAATTTTCAGGGACAGAAAATGTGAAGTGAGCTAGCAGCCCTGCTACTACCGACTTCATTTGAAGCATTGCAAAGTCTTTCCCCAAGCATATGCGAGGGCCTGCTTGAAACACGGCAAACTTAAACGGGCTTTCTGGAACAAAAACTCCATCTTTCAGCCACCTTTCTGGTTTGAACTCAAGGCAATCAGCCCCCCACAGTTGCTCCATTCTTCCCATTGCATATGGATGATACCCAACAAGTGACATCTTAGTGATCTTGGTTCCATCTGGCAGCACATCATCTTCTAGGGCTGTCTTATTATCCATTGGAACTGGTGGGTAGAGCCTAAGAGATTCTGTCACTGCTGCATGCAAGTAGTGCATTTCCTTCAGCTCCTCATAAGTGAATGAGGTGTTGAGATCAACCATTCCATCCTTGCTGTCAACATGAACTCTGGACTTCACTATTTTCGCAATCTCAGCACAAATTTTGTCCTCAACTTGACGGTTGCATGAGAGCAACCAAAAGAACCATGACAGGCCTGTAATACAAACCCAAACAGATGTTAAGGACCAAATGATAAATCAATGAAGCAAGTTCTAGTCTGAAGAAACCAAATGAGGACTAAACTGATGGTGTGAATAGACCTGAAGAGGTGGTATCCCTTCCTGCTAGGATGAAACTTATTACAATGTCCCGCAAGAAGCGATCAGAGAAGGCTTCCTGCTTCCAGTTTTTGTCCTCATGTTCAACACTCCTTTCCTTTTCTTGTGCAGGGAGGCCCATGAATCGTGACAGAAGGTCCATATGTTGACCTTCCAAACTTTCTGATCTGGTCGTTCCAGAAGCGATTTCAATTAATTGTTTCCTCCTTGTGTGGATCACAGACATGGCAAATTCATCAATCTGACGCACAACTTCACACAGCTTTCTTTCGCTGCCAACATTAAGAGCACGCTTCATCCTCCAGATGAATGCATAACGCCCGGACCGAGCAGCAGTAAGGAATGTTCCCATATCAAATGCTTGGGCAAACTCCACATTTGGAAGTGAAAAATCAAGGCAAGCAGGATCAACTCCAAACCCCAATTTGCAAATGCTATCAAATGCAAAACGCATGAGAAGGTCTTGAAGATCAATTGAGGCTCCCACACTGCAAGTTTTTGCAAGCAGAGGGATCAGTCGATCATTGAGTTCTGCTTGAACTATACCATGCATGAAGTTTCGAAGTGACTTTGAGGTAAATTCATGGCTTGCAGATTTTCGTTGCACTTTCCACAACTCCCCATTCACATTGAAAATCCCTTCCCCAAGAAGATCACCCAAAATGAGTTGTGAAAGGTCACCTTTCGGGTAATTCTCAAAATTGGTCTTCAATATGTACTCCACATTCTCAGGGTTTGCTGTTGTGTACATACAAGATCTACACAGCGTCCGAGCAAATCCACCAGGCCTTGTATTTCGGATTGTCATAGTGGGTTGATTCTTGATGTGATCTGTCATCCAGTCATGAATTACACTTCTGTGCCATAGGAACTGTACTAAACTTCCCACTACTGGGTACACTTTAGGCCCTTTGTTCTTTCCATACAGGGGATGATGCCACCATATGTAGACAAGATTTACAACAATGATCACAAATAATGCTATCCCAAAGGCCTGTAGTTGGCCAACCTTCTCAGGAAAAAACTTGATGATCTCTTCCTCTTGTGTTGACATTGCTCCAAAAACCTGATAAACCAGCACTGATGTTGCAGATGATCACCTTTCAAGTCCTTTGGTTCTCCAAAACTGAGAAAACCTGAGGAGAAGGAAAGCCATGCAAATGTTAACACTGCAAGGCACTGAGAGTAGGTATGCACAAAGAAGAGAGTCAGCCACAAGAATGGATAAAGAAGATAGTCTGATACTAATGCAACAGAGTTTGCCACTCTGAAAGCATGCCTGAATGTGATGTGTAGGTGGTTCGATCTTTAGCTGCACCATAGAATCAGAGAGAAAAACAAAAATCAATGAAAATACAAAGAGGAGGTTCCATGTTATAGAATCTGGAGAACATGGACATGCTGAGTGGCTTGAGCAGCTGATTTTAACCATGCTCTCGCAAAAAAAACAATATCAAGAGGTGAGATTCATGTCCTGAATCTTCTGAATATACACACCTGCCAAAGACCGATTTCAAGCACAAAACAGGAATGATTGCTCAGTAAAGTGTAGGGCTGGGGTTAGGGTCAACTTCTGGACCTTCGGCTTGTTTGTTTACACAAGAACAAAATCTCAGAACTCATTCAAAAATGTAATCTTACCCGGAAGAGAAGAGCAAGGAAACTTAAACAAAACTTGTGAGCCGAGCAGGAGCAAGTTTTACCGTTTCCAGAGACACAAAATTATCTTCTTCCTTTGAAGAAGAGTTCGAACTTTTGGACAAAATAGAGAGACCGAGTTCAAAAAACTTCACAAGTGATAATTGAAGATCAAACAGAGATAGTTTACTTGACACAGGACACCGATATTTTTCTTCGAAGGGAAGCTCTCTCTTTATCCCTTATCTGCGCAGAAAGTTCACTGTCCACCGATGTACAAAGGACGCGTCGAAAAAGATCATACCGATCTCGCATCACAGCCCATTTCTACAACGCACTTTCGACTAGCTATTATAACCTTACCTCAGACATGGGTTTTTTTAGCTCAAGCTCTTGAAACAGGTGCTAGAAGTTTACGATCAACCGACATAAGAACGGATCAGAAAATGATGAGCAAGAATCGGAAGCAAAAACTGGGAATGTCAATGTCGGTTGCACGAGAGAGCATTAAAGCTCTAGCTCAGCAATCAGAAATGCAATCAAGCCCACAAATGAAAGCAAAAGCTTGCAGTGAGATTGAACCTGATGTACAGTGGGATTTGCACGACGATTAAAGCGGCAAGCAGCTCCCAACTTTTGAGCTAAGTCAGCAAGAAGTTCTGACATGACCATTGACATGCGTCACAGGAGACGTGAAGAAGTACGAGATTGCACGTGAAGAAGACAAACGAGTTGTGTTACCTCGCTCTCGTCTGCCCATTATGAACTTGTCAAACAAGGCCTTTTCAGTTTATGGTTTTCTATTTCATTAGTGTATTAGTGGTGTCCTGATTGTTATGTTCTTTAGTGACATGTGTTCTTAAGCTTTTATTTGCCATCTACTTCTTGTGAATGGGTTAATATACACGGTTTTTCTTCTATTATGAACTTGCTTATTATTACCCTTTCCTAATTCTCTCACTCACTTTTCTTTTTTTTTTCTTCCCCCTTTTTCTTCTGTGCGCAGCAATTTTTTTTTTCTTGCAATCTAAATGGCAATTGTCCATAGGAAGATGTGGAGAAAGTGGTGATCATCCATAAGAAGATTTAATCAAATTTGGCTGGAAACCAACCAGAGCAAATGTAACAATCTTGCCAATTTTCTCTTTTATTTTCTTACTTCTGGCAATTGAAAGCCTTCAAAATGACTTAACTTTTGAAATTTTCATTTTAAATTTATGTAAGTAATAAAAAGGCTGTTGCAGTGTGCACTAGTGTTGTTGTTTCCGATAATTTTTGTCTCCTAGCCTTTTGCTTGTGTTCGAATAAAGTCTCAGAGGCTTACCTTAAAGTTGATGCCCTTCACATGCAAAAGACTGGTACAAAAATGCCCCTTCTCAGGATTCTCCACTTATGAGGAGCTCCCCCACCTACTCATGGTGGAGTCCACCTATTCAGCTTCCATAAGCTCACCTGCCTCCTGGGATTTATCTCCAATTGGGTCTCTCAGAACCCGTATCCTTGTTACATTTCCCCACCTGCCTAGCAGGATTTGATTCCTCTGGGTCTCTAAAGGTATGTTCACACTTGGATTTTAGGGCTTGGAATGAACATCACCTTAACAGGTGCCATCGATTACAATATCACAATTTCAAACATTTCAAGGTATCGTCAAACTCCTAAACGTTATTTCAACATGTTCACACACGATGCTAATTAAAAATTAACATTGAGTTTTTTTTTTTAAGAGTTTGCAATCTAATTCACACTTGCAAAGATAATTTTCTCCTTTTTTTGGTAAGAGAGAGAAAAAGTAAAAAGATGATAGTCAAGGATGCATGCTAAACATGAGGAAAAATGGCATGGGACATTTCGAAAAATGGAACACCCACACCTCTATGCTCATGGGGTGTGAGAGCTTTTTTTTTGAATTGCCTCATGGGACTTCATGCATGCCTAGTACATGTACCTCCAAATACAAATCTTGAAGGTTTCTATGCACCCAATGACCCTTGTTGAGGTCACCCACTAGTGTGAGTGTGAAGGTGAACTTTGAGCCATTATATGACCAGGGTTTTATTTTTCTATTCTGTGTTATATAAAATTTGGAGCATTTTTCCACCCAAAAAAAGCATAATTAGTCTAATTTGTACCATAAGAACAAAAATTAGTTGGTACCGTTGAAGAATTGGCTCCCATGTATTTTTACTGAAACACTCTGTAAGGTATTGCTCTTGGACTACACTAGAAAAATCGGAGGAGGTCTTTAGGTCTAGCAACTAAATGTCTCCCATTCTTTCAGTTTTCGTGTCCATCCCCTTGTAGTAGCCTACGCTAGTCATGTTGGTCTTCTTTTGTTGGCCTTGCCTACCAAGGCAAGGATATTGTGTTTAAATTCATTATAGAGTATAGTAGCTTAAGGGATTTTGGGTCCTAGGTAATAATAATAGGTCTATTTTTATATGAAGATTTTTGAAAGACAATATTTTGGGTTGTGTTGAAACTTGAGATTAGTTATAGAGTTATAATAATATCTTGAAGGATTTTGGTTTCTTTTAGAGGATTTTTTGTAGATTATATTTTTGCATGGTGAAGTGTTTGAGTTTTCATAGTTCTTCTTTTAATGTAAATGGCAAGGCTACAGAGTGTCACACCCCCTTGTTTCTGTTGTTCTCGGCCCCACAACATCCAACTCTGTGCATTAGGGTAACCCTTGGAGGATCGGTCATCTAAAATGTCGGAATTGAACCGTTTCTGGAGTCCGTTGATGAGCACTTGAGAAACTGGGTTGAACAAGTCTCGTAGCTTTCTCATTCTTGAACAGCCAGCGCCAGCAAGGAGCTGGGAATCGAGAGCCAACCTTAATATGCAATTATCTCTACTAATCATGCTACCAACTTTGTCCTTCTACCTTTTTTCTTTCTAGTTTTCACTTAAGTTTGCGAGTGAAGTTTTCCATTCCTTGGGTGAGATTGATCGATCTGCATATCCAAGAAGAATAGGCTTCGTACCCTTTTGTAGAAACTTCAAGTGCTGGAAAACGAGCACCCCTTGTTTCCTCTGTTTGTGGTCTGCACCACTGCTTCCAAGGTACTCATTCTCTTTTCTCTGTCAAGATTTCCACCCTCCTCTTCGTTTGATTGCATTTTCCATGCTTCCCACGGAGTAGCGACCAGATTACCTAGAACGCGTTTTGCCCTCATGCCATCTATGCCTGCTCTTGTTCGTTGTAGGACCAGCAAGTGAGAGATAGGATCTGAAAATAGCATACACGGTGAAGTTTTGGTCTCTTTCTCATGGCATCTGGAGGTCATTGTTCATTCCAAGCTTTGGCCTGTGTTGTGCTGGTGGAGCCTTTTGTGTTGTTAGGGGTTAGGTTGTTAGAGTATGCGGGTTTTTAATGATCTTCTTGGATTGAGGGTTTTTGTATTAGGGTGTTTCTTTTATCTTCTAGGATTTGGTTAATTGTGCATTCTAGAGTTAGGGTTTCTTTTAGGTCTTCGGGTTTATAAATACTCTAGGGCTCCAAGATCCTTTTGAGTTTTGAAGGTTGTAAATTTTTGTGGGCTGTGCTTTAGAAACTGAGGATCTCAAATCAGGATCTGTGCTCTTTGGATATACTGAGAACTTTGTGCAGTCCTCCAAGTGAATGATTAGATTGTTTGTGGAATGAATATGGCAGTAGCACACCATAGATTTTTGGTAGTCAGAGATTGAATATTTTTGTACAACAAGGTTTGCATGCCAGATGCAAATATTTTTCTGTTCTGAACAAGTAAGACAATTTGTCTCTAAATTGAAGACCAGTCTATGGTAATGTATTTCCAAGTAGAATGCTGTTCATGAACTGAAATTCTTTGTGTTCCTTGCAGGTGCTCGTTGAACCTGTTGCTCAGTGCTTGCACACATATGAATTACTGGGTCAAGGATTGTATTCCACACTTTTGCTTACCTCATGAGTCATCACAGGGTGGTGTACTTGTGGACCATTCCCCTTGTGGTTGTAGGAGGTCAGGGTTTATGCATGCTTTGCAGAATGCATCAGCACAGAATTTAGGTTGAGAATCAGGTGCAAAAACCCTTCAACTTCTGGATCCAGAAGAGCATTATTTTGTGAATTTTTGGCCACACTCTCTAGTTTCTTGCAAAGAATAATCAGCAACATGGATAAGCTGTATTTGGGACCTGATGATGATACAGAGGTCAATGACTTGCTTGCGCAGCTTGGAGATGAAAGCTTGTTGAAACTAACTGTCAACACTCATACATCCACTGATGGGGTCCAATCAGGTCTGATTGAAGATCCCTCCTTGGAACCTAGCTATGAAGGGATTGATAGTGACCTGGCAGCTAGATATGCAAGCTTGAAAGCTCCCCATCCTCCAGCAACCAAAAAGACATCTGCAGGTTCCAAAGCAGCCAGTGCCAACAAGGGAGATGACTATGCAAGCTCAAAAAGATCCAGCAAGCCAAAGAAAGGAGATACTGGTGAAAGCTCAAAAAGGTTGTCATCTCAAGAAATTGAAACAGACTTGAATGCAGAGTTGCTTGCCAGGTTACAGGCACTAAAAGGTCCTTCACATTCTATCCTGGTGAGTCCAGTTATCACTAACATATTTTGGCATATGAAAAACACAATTTATCTAGTAGAGCATGAGATTTGTTTCATGGGGGTATGGGAATTAATTGACCCTGTTTACAAACATTTGAAGTTGTCCATCTCTATGAGGAGGCAGGGCCCCTGTGGGTCGAGTTCCACCTGACTCAAGATGTCTGTACTACTCTATGTTTCATGTTCATTCGTACCTCTGTGTTTTTGTTCTGCACAGTTTCTGAGCTACAGGTGTTCTGAAAACAGGGAGCAGATGAAGAACATGTGTCTGCAAACTCAACTGACACTGTGGCAGATTCTCTTTCCCTATCTGATCAAATGAAAGCTTTAAAGAGACAGTCAAGAAAAACATCTCATCCTTCTCCAACAACTAGTTCTCAACCAACAGGGATGGCTATTTCTTCCACCTCTGTAGCACCGACAGGTTGGTGTGCACCAACATCACCATTTAAGCTCATCAAAGCACTCAATGTGAAGAAGGCTGAGCACAGTGGTCCCACTTCTCGATCTCCATCAAAAGGACCACCATCTGATCGACAAGAATCAACAAAGGCTGTAAAGGAAAGTCTATCCAGGGAGATGTTGAGAGGGGAAGGGAAAGAGCAGGAAGACCCATCAGCCATGGTTGCAGATGTGCAAAGATTGATCGCAGCAGTTTCTAATGATCGCAGGCAAGACAGAGGGAAAGATTTTCCAGAGCTAACTACTTTGAGTGGTGATCAAAGGACCTTCTTTATGAAGGATCGAGAAGAAGAGTTTCTGAAAGCAATGGAAGATGAGGGAGCAATGAACCTTGAAGCAGAGAAGGTAAGATTTTGGCCTGTTAACATCAAGCAACTGGCATGTTGTATTACTTATGACCACTTTGCATTTGTTTGTGCAATGCACATGTTACCCAAAGGTTAATAGTTGAAGCTCACCTGACATCATGGGAAACCCACAGCTTCCAGTTCAAGGAATCTGGTAATCAGGTTGCTTAGTGGGGTGCAACTGTAAATGATGGTGTTAAGTGTGGCTTTCAAGTCCTTGCCAAAGAACTAGACCACGAGGAGCTCTGTTATGGCTGTTCAGAAGCCCCAACAGGATGAAGAGACATGCTCAATCTACAATGTCAAGCCATACCATTCTTCTTTTGTTCTCTTTCCCTTTCTCTAACAGCTCTGATTGGTGGCAGGTTGTTGAATGGGCAAAGGATGCAGTCCGCCTGAGAACCTCAGATGAAGAGAGTGGAGAGGAATTGGATACGGATGAGTGTGAAGGATCAGAATCTTCAGTGGAGGAACAACCCAAGAAAATTAAGAAGAAGCCAAAGGTTCTTGATGGTTCAGATTCTTCCTTGGAAGAGAAGGAGAAACCTAAAAAGCGGAAAAGTCGGAAGCGGTGGAACTTCTTGTGAGGAGGGTTCTTGTATAGGTATATTTTTTACTGTCCCTATTGAGTGTATATGGAGGCTACCATACATAGATTGGAAGCATTATTTTTAATAGCCTAATGGTTAGGCATGCAGCCATCTTGCAAGAGGTCATTGGTTCAAACTGTATAGGTATGCAGCTAGGTGTAATCCATAATTTGTTTACCTAACCATAATGGTATAAGTTCCAAGAACTTTCATGGCTTAGTTGCCTGATCATGGACCTTAAGAGGTTGTCCCTGACACCTACGAAACTCACCCCACCTACTTCCAGCAGATAACTTGGTATGTTGGTCGTCTGATATGTGATAACTACTGATGACATTCAATCCTGCTAACATGGGGGGAATTCTTGGCAGATGGTTAGTGTTAATCTGATGTACCACCTCAGATGTTGATAACTGTCACTGGCTACATCTTGCTTCTGCTATCCATCTATCACAGCAAACAATCTTTAGGCATCTGTCACACCTAATGGCAAGAAGATGGTAACCCAATGTTTAGGGCTACAGGCTTATCCAAACATTTTATTGTTAGGGGATTATTACAGAATAGACTCTAGAAATTGACTCCACAAACTCGTAACTTCTGAAATGGTCCACAACCATAGACGGGTTAAATGTCAGATAATGCATTGCCATCAAAACAAGAATGCAAATTTTGTGTACTTGACAGCAAAGTAAAGAGATCATGCAATTTATTTCTCTTTTCTTTCTCCCCCCTTCCTTTTCCCCTTAGCTAATAATCCTTCCTGCATTTTTTATTGGCAAGTTAGTCTTTTTTGTGTTTGTTTTTAGAGGTCACAACATTTGTTTGTTGCTTTGTTGAGCTCTTAGCATTTGGTTCTGTCTCTGCCTGTTCTTTTGCTTCAATGCTGTACTTCAATATCAGAGCACTCATGATCTTTATTTTCTTTGTTGTTTTGTTTACTTGATTTATTTTTTATTTTGTTTCAATTCACTTGGTTTCAACATCAAATCATTCATCATCCTTGTTTTGTTAGCAGTTTTCTTCTCTCTTTGTTGTTTTATTGATGCAGTTTGTTTTTTTTTCTTCTACTTTGACACGCCCTACTTTTACACCTTTACATAGTCTGCTTTTTCTTATATTTCAAAGCATTCTACTTCTACAACTTGATGTAATTTTTATTTTATTTTTTCTGTTTGATTTTTTAGTTTACAGCACTTTTAGCAATACGTGTTCAGCTTGGATTTCAACCTTCGAGTTTCAGATACAATTTTTTTTGTTTTTAACACTTTGATCCATATGTTTTTACTTAGATTTCAAAGTTGAGCTTTGATTTTATCTTTGTTTCAGCTTTGAGAAACTTTTCAGGAAAACCTTTGATATAGCAACTGAGCTTCACCTTTGAGTTTTTCTTTTAATTGAGTCTTGTTTTTCCTTGTCATTATGGTAAACATGCCCCCCACTGGTCATCACCTGGTAACCAAACACCCCTCTTGTGCAGATGAGTGCCAGTGAATGGTCACAGCCCTTTGAGCAAGTGTTTGAATGCAACCCTAAGATCGAATGCCCGGTCTTCAAAAAATATGTTTGATCTTTTCACATAAACCAAACAAATTTACTTTTTTGTGTGTGATTATGGGCATGGGAAAAAGCAATAACAAAAAAAAAGAAGGCACAATGTCATATGTAATCATGTTTGGTTATGGGAGAGGAGTAGCCCATTCTAATGCACATACTTGGGTGGGTTTGACAGTTTGTTTTTGAGATAACCAAAATAAGCAAAATGCTTGAATTAAAAATTGATTATTTGGTTATGGGGGTTTAAGCTCACATTAAAAGGCATGAAACTGCTCATTAAAAAACCCTAACCCTAACAAAGATACGATGCACAAGGATCAACAAAGGACATCCTTTCTTTTAATCATTCAAGGCACCACATTTATTAACCCCAAAAAGAGTTTCCAAAGATCCCTACTATGCAAAAAAAATGAACATTCCCTCCAAAAAAAGGCACAAATCAAAGTTTAAACTACAACAAAACTTACATCAAATGAACATATCATTTTCTATTTCTAATCTAAGCCCCAAATATGTGCTCTCTATGAACTAGGGTAGAAGAACAATTCCAACTCTACTTAGAATTCTTGGGTCCTAATGTTATAGTGTTAAGGAATTATAATATGCCAGTGACATTAAAACATGTAGAGAATAATATTTCAAGTTTGAAAGTTTACTTGTAGAAAACAAGTTTCAAAAAGAAAGTGGGGTAGGTACAAAAACAAAAGCTATGTTCAAAAGTTGATTTGCAACATGGGAAAGTAGAGCATGTAAAAGAGGGATCAACATTGCACATACAAGTTGAACTTGTAGACTAGATTTATAATTAGAAGTTCCAAAAATATATGGATTACTATTGGATCCAAAAATCCATAGTTCAAAATGTTGCATCAAGGAACTTCAAGAGAGCTAGAGATTGGCTAAATCATATAAATTGTTCCTACACATTTCTCCCTTCTACATGTACAACAACAAAAAATGTTGATTTAAATTGAGATGATTTTCCAAAATTTTATAAGTTACTATATTCTACTGTAGTAATTTCAAAACATGTTATAACAAAATTTGTAGATTTACTACACTTTCTGGATTCTTGGGTTGTTTATAGGGGAAAAAAAGGCATACCCTTGGTGGCGCCAGAACACATTCCACCAAGTTATTAGAGGTTGGGACTGGGAAGAGATAAACAATCATAAACTTATAGTCCCTTATAAGAGACAAAGCAGCATGTTGGATTTGCAAGCAGCAAGCAGACCTTACAATTAACAAGGAAAATCTTCCCCCTACTCTTGACCCACAAAGCAAAAAATCAACACCACAATTGAATTGAATGCCTCCAAAAACTAGAAGAGGTATGTGGACAGATGAAGCATTATAGGAAGCAATGGATGTTATTGAGAGAGGGACATATTCCATAATGAAGGCCAACAAGTCATCGAACATCCCAATGAGCTCCCTTTTTGACCACCTAAATGAAAAATCCAAATCCAAGAAGATGGGGCTAATAGGTGTGCTTACAAAAGAAGATGTAGTAGTGATTACATGGACATTAACAATGCAAGAATATGGATTGTCCATTAGCCTACAACAATTGAAGATTAAAATTTGTGAAGTTAACACAAACAAGAGCTACACCATTTCGGGATGGAATGCCAACAATAGTTAATGGTACTAGTTTAAACGTAAACATCCAAAAGTCAACATATGGCAAGTAGAAGGATTAGAAGTCTACAAAGCTCAAGGGTTGACACCTAATTCATGTAACTCTTTTTATACCAACTTACAATCATTATATAACAAACAAAATTAAAGTTTTGATCATATATGGAACTCTAATGAAACATGGATTCAAACTGAGGGATAGTCTAGAACAAGAGTTTTGGTTAGGAAAGGATCTAATGTAGTTTATAATATCATCTAAAAATCTTGGGAATGGTTAATTGTAAACTATGTAATCAATGTTGCAAGGGGTGTTCTACTTGGTTTTTACATCTTTAGAGGTGAAAAACTAAAGCATGATTACATTAAACTTTGCAAACTGGGTACTTGTATGGCAATGAAAAAATAAAAATGGACAATTACTTTCTTGTTTAAAGAGTTCCTA
>Ga0209208_10007301_pt1 | contig 15009 bp, 11 predicted proteins | sample S1TSphfallax_3_FD_187694 | JGI IMG/M metagenome (GOLD analysis project Ga0209208, IMG submission 187694) | Host-associated microbial communities from peat moss isolated from Minnesota, USA - S1T2_Fd - Sphagnum fallax MG (SPAdes) (version 2) | ecosystem: Host-associated > Plants > Peat moss >...
GAAAAAAGGAGCCAGTCATGCTAAAGTTAAAGTCCTTTTTAAGGATTACATTTTCCACATGGTAGTTTTATATTGGTTTATACTAGATTTCACACATGTTTTTAAACTAAATATCAAATTTGAAACCAAATATGACATATAACATAATAAAAACCCAATTTTTTTTATCAAGCTTTACATTATATTCAAATCTATAATTTTACTTTAAATCATGATTACAAATTCATAACTATAACAGTGTAAAAGGACAATTGAATATTAAAATCTAAAAAGGTATATGGATTTTTATTTTTTGATTATTTTGAACACATGGATCCCTTCTTGTGGAATATATTAAAGTTTCAAAAAAAAATTGAAATGATTTGGTGAACATTTGATAATGGGAAATGATTTTTGATACAAAAAACCACTTATCCACATGCTTTTCTTGAGTGCTTTAAACATATAAAAGGACTCTTCAAACATGGTGAATTTTCATGAAAATTTTGTAGTTGCAACATTGAAAGTATAACTTGTTTTTAAAATAAAATAATTTTTTTGATATATAATGTTCTCATGGTGATTATTTTCAATTTTTTTTTAAAAGGATTATCCTCACACTGCTTGGCTCCTTTTTTCTTGCTTTCAACCCCTATTCACATAAAATGAAGGTTAATAAAAAAAACATTGATCTCTTATTGCAAGTGATGTTCGTTTTTATGCCAAATCAACATAATTTATAGGACAAGTTCATACGTGGAGCATCTCATTAATGAAATCTAGGTTTTCCTTGTTCATTGATTCCATGTGATCTAAAATTTCTAGTTGGTCAACTTGATGTTATTTGATTTCATCCAATCTTACACATTTTGGGTTTTTTCCCTAGGCTTTTGGTGAGTTTTGTGTTGCATTCAATCTATCCAAAAAATGGTTCTGCAATCATGTACAACACACAAGGTGAGTTATCACATGACCTTTTTCTAGACTAATGTGGTCATGTTTGAGGAATCATTTTAAGAGTAATTGTTATCTTGCTGAATTTTTTTTGAAGATTACAATATTCATTTTTTGATGGCATAATTCTCTCATAATAAATCCAAATTGAGTGTTGTTTGTTTTAATAAGTTCTTACTTAAGTTAACCAATTATTAAATGACATGTCCCTTGAAGATTTACATGTCATACTTAAGTTTTTTTTTATGTTTATACATCCAATAGTTCTGCAACTACTTGATTTTTTTTGCCCTTAATTTTTCATAGAGACTATCTTAGAATCAAGTGAGGTTTTTACATTTGATTTTATGTGAGGTAAACTACTTACTGTAACCTTTATTTTGAATAAGATTGATTTCATATTTCCTACTTACATATTCTATCTTATTGGGTTTCAAGAAAAATAATTTAACTTTTAATTCAATTTATTGATAGCTATGAATTATCTTGAGGTTTTCAAAAAGAAAAAGAAACATGAATCATTACAAATTACATAAGTATAACCCTTATACTTGGTTTTTTTTACATACACATTTAAAATTCAAATGAAAATTTTTAATTCAAAGGATTATTTGAAAGGAGGTAAAAGCTTAATATGAAATTTGTAATGGTCCTTTTGGGCATTTGGAGAAAAAATGCATTTCTTTTATCACAAATTATAATGTGACCAAATAATGAAATTGGGGATGAACATTAATAATCATTAATGTTCATCACCATTGTCATCCTCAATGAAAATGGGGAAACAAAAATGTGATTAAGACAAACATTGAAGGTGGTAATGGCAATAAACAAGTGGAGAAAACACAATCAACATCAAAACAAAAGAAAGATGATAATGACGATAATCATAAAAAAAAAAGTAAGAACATAAGATCAAACATCGTATACATTCAATTTTTTGAAGTTGTACAAAAAATGTGTCAATAATGTCACTTTTTTATGTATGTTGACTAATCTTGTTTCACCATACACATGAACACAAAATGAATGATATTGATGGTTCTAAATACGTGTTGGTGTAAGATATTGACTTGTAAAATATTTAATACAATTTGATTATTTGATAATGATGAGAATAAGAATATAGGACTCCAATAAGGATTGCTTCCTTTTTTGTCAGTACACTTCAGTTTCTTTGGACCCAACTAAGATAAAGAATGGATGGCAATAACAATGAGAAATATTGAAAAAACAAACAAAAAAATTCTCATGAAAATGATATAATAAGTATAAAAATGGAAAAAATAAAATCAAACAAAAGAAAATAGTTCAAAAGTGGTATATTGTAATATGGATCAATGAAAATCCTTGATGATGCATTGCTGCATTCTTACAACTATCAAGGAATGATGCAAAAAGTCAAACAATGGTATGAACTAACTACTAGTTGGGGAAAAATGTCATTTCCCAACATTGGAACTAAAGTTAAATATTTGAATCAATGTACAATTGATGTGTTTATATGTTGATATTTTGATATCATGCAATGTTACTTGAAAATGATTGTATTTATGGCTTATACATATTGTTCGCAATCATGGGAATGCATGTTCAAATGTTCATGTTCCTTTTAAGGTGAAAATAAAAACCTTTAATGTGATGCAAATGAGAATACATAATTATAAATGAAAAGAAGAATGAATCATCAATTGCACATGATATATGATGAAAAAATATCATTGTATGGGTTCATACAATTGTGCAAGGAAAAAATGAATTACAAAAGACATCTTGTTGAGTTTATGATGGATACACTGGGAAAATGGAGGTGGCGAAAAAACAAAAAACAAAAAACAAAGAAAAATATTATAATCATTCAAATTTGACATTGATTGAAGGGCAACAAGGCAAAAATGGAATAATGCAAGTAGAAATGGCATCCATGGATCCCAAAATGGATTCCATTGTAAACTATTCAAGACAGAAGTCATCAAAATAATTTTGAAAAAAAAATTAAAATTAAAAACACACACAAAAAAAGGGATTGAATTTGAAAGACATGGCATGTATTCCCATCTTTAAAATTGCCAATTTTACATAAACCTTTTGAACTTTAAAAGGAATACTAATCATTCATGAGATCAAAGATGAAAAAAGGTCATGATCCTGCCATGATTAATTATGTACATCTAAAGGCACATCACAAATTCAAGTTGATCCATATGATTCAATAATTCCACATATAACAAAAGGTAATTTGCTTTTGTATTCTTATGTCAAAACCATTTAAAAATTTCAGACAAACTACTTTATTGATCAATTCACCCCATAAGAGAAGAACACAATCACAAATAGAACCTGCCTGTTTCTGCTAACCAAAGTACAAAAGCCATGTTGAACAATCATGCATACAAAGATGCATATCATAAGCTAGCTTATTTGCAAGAGACTCAACTCTTGGAATATGAGTTTTAATGCACCATTTAAAAGCATAAGGTGCCTTCTAGGCTCCAAAAGGTAAAGTGAAACTAATTCACTTATTCTTGACTGTCAAAAACCTGAAATATTCTACATCAGGACTGATGGATGATCTTGAAATATTTCAGCAAAAAACTGTAATCACAGGTAGAGTGTATTCTCATACATCAAAAGTATTTTCATCCAACCAATGAATTTTCATCTTAATACACCTTATGAAGTTTTGGTGGCTTTCACAATGTCCTAAGACATAGCTCTTAAAGCAGAGATTGCAAAAGCCAGACCAAAACTTCAGACTGGTTGAAGATCATTACTGCAAATGAAATCACATCTCCACAACTCTCTAAAGCTCTCTCATGATTTTGTTTCAGTTTAGAGCAATATATTTTGACAAATCTAAGATGAGATCACAGTGTAGGAAAATACCAGTATCGGTATTTAGTTTTTCCATATTGAGTTTCAATTTGCCAACTGTATACTGATTTGTTTAATTGCTCATATCTACTACAGTCATGAACTTTCATCCCCATAATATGAATCCACAAAGCTGCTCAAATGAATCTATTAAACATAACCACAGATCAAAAAGGAAAACCAGGACTTACCAGGACAACCCACCTGCATGAAGAAGAATCTCCAGCACAAAGGGACTCCATCATGGTACTTTTCCTACACACAAATCCAATGGCCTCAAACCCACACTGGTATAGCCCATTCTGGGAGCCGGTGACCTCAAAAAAGGTTGGGCATTCAAACCCAGTGGTGAAACACCTGCCCACCCTCTGCCAATGAGCTTCACTTGGGGGTGCAAACCACATTTCAGGTCAGGTCTGCCATACTGTTTATAATTAAAATAAAAAATCCATTGGCCTCTCAGCTGCCCAACTGTCTGGAGGCTCCTCTTGTGGTGAAGTTCCTGTATTGAACTGGTCCAAGAGTTTGATGGTCTCCAATTGGAACACTGGTCACTTACTCGCAAGCGTTGAATCAATCCAAGCATTGATCCTCTCTGACTAGAATTCTGCTATACTATTAAGCAGTGTTGATTCAGTCCAAACATTAAATGTTTTGCCATTAGGTCCCTCTGAGACAATCATGATGAGAAAGATCAGTTAAATATATGTCCTTAACTATGTATCTAGTCATTGGGGAATGATTCCATATAGTAATATGTATCCATATAGTATATGTATAAGATACACAAAAGCAGCTAATGCTAAGACTTACCCAAAACACAAATCAGGCTTTTGTTGAGTAGATCACCCTCCATACTGTGGTGAAATTTATTGTTTACATGCTGCATGTTCACTGCTATGCCCAGTATCCTCCCAGATGTCCAGCTATGTCAGTCACTCAGTCAACCAAGCTATACCAGGAGATTCCCTGTTCTTGAAAGAGTTTTGAATGTCAAGTTGAGGAGCCTTGCTAGTTTTGTTAGCAAATTCTTCACCCTCATAAACCTTTCCTTCTCTAATCAGAAGACACAACATGATTTCAACCAGCAGACTCAGAATCAAGCACTAAATTGTTTGGAAGCTACCTAAAAGACTTTCAAACCTTGGGACTAGATAAGCAATGAAGGCAAAAGCACAAAAGCAACTACGGAGCTATGTGGCACATTGAGAACCATGATACCACATAAAAACATGGGAATGGTGGGGAGACAAAGCAGAGTTAACAGAACATAGAAGACAAAATACATATTACTATATGGAATCATTCCCCGATGACTATATACATATATATGTATGAAATCATCACCCTGTAAGTCAATGACTAGTATACTTGCACTTACACAACATGCATAGATCACAGGCCAAACCGATGTGAGTGTTCAAAATTGAGGGCTCCGATGACTTTGCAAGTATGACTTACTCTTCCAAATCTGACTGCTCAAACTGAATAACAAATGTTGGCAAGCTAGCATAGAAGAAAGCTTTACCAAAAGTGAACAGGTGCACAAGTGTCACTGTGGAGCTTGCACTCACAGAGGTGCAATTGAAAACAGACTCTGGGAGGAAGAGTAACCATTATTGTTTCAAAGGGTGTAGGCGATGGGCCTGAAGCAACTAAACAGCTAATCAGAGCAGTCTAAATCAAAGAAAGCGCACTGTCTCCTCTTTGGAGTTCCATTCAACCAAAGGGTTTCTGGAATGCTGAACATTCTATGCCACATCAATTCAAGGGAGCAACTAATGGTTCATAACTACAAGGGTCTAAGGCAATGACCAAGAGGTCCAGGAGGGTTTGAGAACATACAGTGGGAAAAGTTGGGGGATGGAAGATGTAGCCAAGAGAGGAAAAACATGTGGATTGAAGAGGACAGCCCTCTGCAGGATCAACCCTTGCAGCAACTTACAGGAAGAGTGGGCCTTCAAGATATCCTGCAACAGAATTGGATAAATGATTACTGGATGGAGTCCCAGAATTATTACAGACTGCCTTCAGATTCAAATGACCAAGTAGCTTTGAAACCAAAATCAGGATTTTGAAACCCTGAAAAACCGAGCAGCAATCAAGCATGATTTTGTTCAAGAGTGGCATACTCATGAGTTTCTACTTTGCTGTCCTCTCCACTTCCTGTTCTTGGAATTGCAACTTGTGTTGACATATCTTGTGTTGTGGTGGCACCTGCTGATGCACCTACAGTTGGCATATCAGTCCCATCTCTGTACTGTTGAAGACCAGGGAGTTCTTCAGAAGGAGCTGCTGGCTCAATGGTTGAGCTAGTACCAGATGGGCCTGCGTGAAGACCCTGAATGGAAGAAGAAGGGCCAAGTGCAGTAGGTGATGAGCCAGTTGGAAAAGGAGAGACCGGCATATCTGTCAGTGATGATGCTGATGGACTGTAAGTTAAGCCCACTGTGGGGTGATCAAATTTGCATGTGGGTCCAAATTTGCAAATGCCATAATGGGCATAGAAAGCACATTGTGGTGCACCCTGTCATCCAGGAAATCCAACAAAGCAGAACAGTGAGTGACAGGGTGGAGAGGAGAAAAAAAGTCATGCACAGAAACAACTCGTTACAACTTTTTAGGAACAAGTATTTAGGAAAGCATAACAGAGATAAACCAAACACAGACAATCAAATTCCATCTGACATGCACAATGAACATGGGAAGAGTCCTTACTGGGCGTAATGGAAGACCAATAGGACTCAAAATGCAAGTTGGTGAAGGGGTAGCTCTGTCCTTTGGATGATGATACCTACAAGTAATCCCAAACTTGCAATCCCCAGTTTTCATGTAGTATTGACACTCAGGTTGTCCTGGTCTTTCAGGAAATATCACATCTTTCTGGCTGTTGATGTTATGGGACTGTATAGCTGGAATACCCATTGCTGAAGATCCTTGGAGGTAAGGGGTATATGTTCCATGAACACTGCTTGAATCAGAATGCTGTAATGTTCCATATACATAACTTGTTCCTAATGACTGTTGTTGGCCCTCTGACAATCCCATGGGACCAACTCCGCCCTGTTTCATGCAGTATGGCAACATTTAGAAGAGGCAACTAACATAAACAAAAAAACTGACTTCAATATGTTGTACTAACTGGCTTCATTAAGCCAGAAACATCTGAATTTCATCATAAATTTGATGACTCCTGAGCTGCAGAATCTACAAATAAATTTAGAAGATGCTGATAGTAGTCAGTACAAAAGCTACAGAAGCATGTTCGTGTAACTTGTTACAATCTGAACACCTATTGTCAAATCCTCACTACATGGTAGATAAAAACACCAAAGCAATCCAGCACAACTTGCTAATGCACCTTACATGACTTCCAATCTGATGTTCACAGGTCATAAGAATCAAAGTTTTACTTGCTGAGTATAATCAAAGTATTTTACTGAGTACACTGAGCAAAGCATTTGTTCACAATTGATATCCCAAAACACAGTAACATAATGGTAATGTTGGTATGGGTATTCACCCCATTTTGCAACAATACTGAGGCCTTAAAAGTCACTATCAACATCACAACTGGTCATGTGGAGGTAACAAAGAAAGAACAGCCTTGCACAATATTCCAATGCAGTCTCCATTATGGTGTGATGTGCATAGAAACAAGAAGACTGCACAAACAAAACAAATCAAGAGCTCATGCAGAAGTCTGATTAGGGACCCAAACAGTTAACAAGGGCATGACATTGGTTTCTTGTTGGTCTGTATGAGCTATGATGGAGCATGGCTGCTTACTTGGTAAGGGTTCCATCCTGGCATTGACATAAGGCCTTGATGTGAAGGAATAATCACAGGAGAGTAACTGGAAGGAGCTTGCAGGCGAGGCTGAAGATAAGGTGCCCTTGCCATAGGCCATGAAGGAAGGCCTTGTGGATAAGGTTGGGCAGCTGGTGAAGTTGAAACTCCAGAAGTGGTGTAAACAGGTGAAACATATGCTGTAGGCTGTGGATGGTGGAATTTGCAAGTCACATTGTATTTGCAAGAGCCTGTGCGCATGTAGTAAGCACACTCTTTCTCACCCTGGGTACAAAGAAATCACCACAAATGCTGAACTGAGTTGAATCTCTGATCACTTACAGAGAACAGGCTATTCAAGATGTCTGAAACCCATATAGAAGCTACATCGCACAACTGTTCAACCATCATATGTGCATATCTACATTCTCAGAGGCTGAGAGCACAAGATCATTGAGCCTTTGCAATTTAGTACCCAATTCTGATGCACCAATGGGACAGGTGTAGAGGTAAAAAGATCTGCAGGATTCAAAGATACATTCAGAACTGCCTGTCAGACCTAGACACTGCAACAAATAACCCAGACACACAACAGCCACAAAGTTGAAGAGACATACTGGCCGCAAAGGAAGACCGAGAACATTCAATTGCACTCGCCCTGTTGATCCAGCTTGGTCCCTTGGATGATGATATTTGCATGTTGCCCCAAATTTACAGGTCCCCGTCTTCAGATAATACTGGATTTGTGAAATTAGGAGAGATGAGATATAGCAGCCAAGCATTATCAACTATCCACCAAATCACAATGACAACGTAGAAACCACACACTAAACATCGCAAGGGCACAGCAGAGTGTCAGCAAGGCAATCAGACAATGGAGTTGGGAGATTGACGTCTGCAGAGCATCAGAGCGTCAAATGAGATCTAGTCAGATTCAAGTTCTGTGGAGGTGTGAAACATGCACACAGTCAAACATAGGAGCTACTTCCGACAAAAATTGGATAAATGTACATGCAAGGAGTAACAAAGGGAAGAAAAACTGGAGGTCAACACGAGCTGTGTTTCCACACACAAAGACTTGGATGGCTGACAAGCTGCACACCTTGCAGCCATAGATTAATTCAAACAGCTGCTCAAAACAACAAAGGATCCAGTACCTGGCACTCTGGCTGACCAAATCTTTCAGGATAGTCTCCCTTGCCACGAGCAACAGCTGCAGCCTGCCATCACATCACCATGAAGATTCAAGCATACCGAACTAATACAATTCAGCAGCATTCAATCAATGGGCCCTCACAAAAGAGGCTGCAGAACTGTGAATTAGGTTTCCATCATCTTCATTCCCTGCAACACATCATAGTACATCACAATCCAAACAGACCCCATTCCAGGAATACCAACACACTTTCAACAGCAGCAATGAAATTCCAAATCAAGCAAATGAAGTCTGACTTCCCATCAGTACTATACTAGCTTGCACCTCAAGAAGGACAAAAAAGGGGGTTGTGATCAAGATGTCCCTCCTCACCAGTTTGCGGTTTGGCGGGTGATTGAACCGGCATGACTGACCAAAGCCACACATGCCTGTGCGCATGTAATACACACAATCCGGTTCACCAAGGCGCTCTGGGAACTGCCCTTGTTGTCCTGCAGGATGATCCATGCCACCATCCTGTGGTGGTGGTAGTGGCTGCTGCTGCTGCTGTATCGTCATGTGCCACACTGCTTCTGAAAGACCTTGCAATCCAAAACACGTTACTGAACCGTAAGCAAAACTGATAAGAAGGTTCTGGATCTCTGGACAATGTTTGCCTCCACATTGCCAAGCAAGGAAAGGGAGGAGTTCTGCACTGAAATGAACTTTAGGCGCTGCAGAAACCAGTGAAGGCGGCCTGCAGATATGGAACCAAGAGAGAGAGAGATCCTCCGGGCACACAATGCGCAGCAATGTCTATACGACTGCAACAAAATTGATCCAATTCCCTTCTCCTTATCTTCGCCGTCTCCATCTGGAAGAAAGAAAGAAAGACACAAGTTCTGCGAAAACCTGTGCGTCGTCACAAGCAAAGGAGATTACTATGTCCAGGAACACAGATCAAGACTCCGGGGCTACGGCAGATCCATAATGCAAACCACTCAAGCGTCCAAGTCCCGGACTCAGATCAGCTCCAGAGGAAGGAGAGCATCAAACCGCCGCTGTTCACGCTTGCAAGCCGCGTCTTGTCTGGATGGAAGACTTTGTCGTCGTCCCCTGTGGCACAATTCTCATGCAGGAAAGTCACTAGCCAACTGTTCTGTCAGTGAAGAAGCTGCTGCTGCAATTGTAGAGCGCCTTTGGAGGTCTTGAGAAGAAGAAAAGAAGAGTCATGACGAGCTTACCATCAGCGCCAGTATCTGCCGTTGTGTTGCCGGGGGAAGGAGCACCATGCTTGATACCCCAGTCCTCGTACGCGATAGAGCCCAGCACTGCTACAGCTAGTCCTCCAGTGGAATCACTTCCTGAACCGCCTTCAAGGCCTACAAAGGAAGACGGCGCCCCTTTGGCTGGCGCATAGTATTCCATCAAGCATGCCCGCTCGCTCGCGTCTTTCTATCTCGTGCGTAGGACGTTCGTAACAACAACAGCAACAAGCCGTGCCTCTAGTCCTCAGTCTCTCTCTTCTGTGAAAGCTAAAAAACAACTTGACCTGTAACCAAAGCTCCTACCTCTCTCAGCAATCTCTCTCAACCCCCCCTGCAAAACAAAATGCCGCTAATTCTACAGCCACTGGACTCCACTATACGACGGCTACTAGCTCCGGATCGTCAAGATGCAAGAATTGCAGAAAACGGAACACGACAAAAGCTGCACTCTAGGGGAAGAAGAAGGATGGATGCAGATACACCTTCCCAGCTTCTGGGGATGCTTATTATTGTTCCAGATTGCGAACTAGCTTCCGATGCGACAAATTTCTCAAAATCTCTCAACAGACTTGTTTCCCAAGCCGATTTTCTGGGTTTTCCCCTTCCTGAAGGCAACGATGCGCTTGCTCTTGCGACGATCTCAGAGCGAGCGAGCGAGCGAGCATGGCAAAGCGCTGCTGCTGCTGTGCTGCAAGAGCACCTTCCTTCCTACTGGCCTTCGTCTCTCTCCTTCTGACCCCCGCCCGGTTGGTCACCCGTGCTCCAGAGCGCGGGTGGACGGGTGCATCCAACACGCGGACCGGGACAACCCGGTCCTTGCTACTAGCAGCCTTGTTTTTTGTCGGCTATATATAGCCAAAAAGAGAAATTAAACGAGCTAAGTAAAATCAAATGTATTTTGAGATTTTGAAAAGCCATAATTAGACCAAATTTTAAGAAAAATCTGGCGTCCTTGCTACTAGAAGCCTTTTTCTGCAGGCTACATATAGCCAAAAATCGAAACTAAAAGGGCTAACTAAAATCAAGTTTTTCTTTAGATTTTAAAAATCCATAATTCGACCCAAAAAATTATATTTGGGTCAACTATGTAGCCAGAAATATATAATCATTTTTTTAAAAATTACTTTAGTATGTATCTGGGTAGCCAAATTTGGCTAAATCTTCCTGTAGATGATCGGCACTTTGACCACATCAGAAAATTGACAAAAAAAATACATTGTCCAACACCCGGAGGACAACCGGGTTCCTGCCAGCAACCCTTTTGGGCTGGCTACAAATAGCCAAAAAGCGAAACTAAAAAAATAAAAGATGCTAAAAAAAAAAAAAATTCCCCATAGTCAGAATTAGACCATTTTTTTTTGAACGCCAGATTTATATTTATTTTTCTGAATTACGTAGCCCAAAATGTAGAAGGATGTTTTTAAAATTTTACTTGAATATTATGCTTGTAGCCAAATTTGGCTAAATCTTCCTCTGGATGATCGCCACTTTGACCACATCACAAAATGGACCAAATATATATTTATTGGGACTCCTCCCTAGTCCCCGGTTTCAAACCGCGCGCGTGAACGAGCACTGTAAGTAGGCCACAGTTGGCAGCGCCACAGCAGCGGTACCGCCCGGTTTGGAGCCAGGAGGACCAGGTTACACGAAACCGCTCGCTGGCTCACGAGGCCCGCCCCCCATTTAAGACCACCCAATTATCTGAGATGCCGAAATCGCGTTCCATGTCCCCAGATTTCAGGATCTCGTCGGTCCTCGATGTCGTGAGCGAAATTGCTGCGGAATCGAGGTCCCGGAAGCGTGGTTAAGTTTGGGGGAACTTATGGGGGAAGTAAATAACGGAGGTAAAAACTTTTGTGTCTGGTCTTAGCAGAAGACGCATTTCATTTCCCACAACTTGCTTTTTGCTTATTTACTGAGGGGGTAAACTATTTGACTGTCAAAATTTTGTAGTAAACAAGTGAAAACCCACTTGCTTGAGTGGGGTCCCAGATGAGCTTCCAAGCCCATTACCAGCTTCATAAAATAATGACCCAAATAACGTGACCAACGATTACTATAACATGACTACCACACTTTGCTAACAAACCAACTCGAATGAAGCACTTGGGTGGTCCCTTGGTGTAATGACCTAACAAAACCCTACCATAACATGACTAGCGCATTTGGCTAAGCAACCAACCCAGATCGAACCCAGGTATAACAAAGTGCACTTGGGTGGTCCCATAATATAATGACCTAAAGAATCCCTATCACAAGTTAATTATCATAACGTCATCACCACCACACTTTGTGAATGATCCAAACACAACCAAACACTTGGGCTGTCCCTTTGTATAATGACCTAAAAAAAACCCTACCACAACTTAATTACCATAATGTCACCACCGAACTTTGCAAAATGATGTGAACCCAACCAAGCATTTGGATGGTCCCTTCGTATATAATGACCTAAAGAAACCCTACCACAACTTAATTACCAATCCTGACCGCCACACTTTGTGAATGATCCGAACCCAACCAAGCAAGCAAAGCAAGCAATTGGGTGGTCCCTTCAGAGAATGAGCTAAAGAAACCCTACCACCACTTAATAACCATGTTGACACTACCAACCACACTTTGCGAATGATTCAAACTGAACCGAGTGCTTGGGTGGTCATGAAGTCGTATGTAAATATGCTCTGAAACTGAAACACAAATAAATAAATACCTAGCTTGTAGGTATGAAGAAAATTGTTAAGTTGGTCAATACAGGTGAGGGTTCAAAACTTTGTTGCCTCCAACAATCAATCATGACACAAGAGTGAAAAGAGAAACAAATACCAAATAAACACCCCCAAAAAAAAAAATTTTGAAAAATATAAATTTCCAAAAATTGTCAAAAACTCCAATCAAGTAGGCAAACCAAGGGAAAAATGAATAGGATTTATTAGTCACCAATTACTATTATTATTTATGCCTACTCTCTAGTTTACAATATTTTATTGGATTTATAAATAAGTATAAAGCTAGTGAATATGATAACTAAGTTAGACCTGACTTTTATAATTCATTAAAAAAGCAAAGGTTTGAAAGTGTTCGTTTATCTACATATATACAGTCACAAATGGCTTTGTTTTTTTCCTTTTTTGCATTGCATTGCATTGCCAAACCTTCACTTCTTTCATATAGGTACCACTTACCCACCTGTTAGGCATGGGTATTAGCCCAGGCCGAAAATGGTGACATATAGTTTTAGGTTCATAATTTTCATGTGGTCAATGAGAAGGCTCTACATGCCTTCAAGAGTGCCCGGCTTTTTTTTTCTTTTGGCTAGGTAAGGGGGACGAAATTTTTTGTCATCCTCAATGTGTCCCAATAGCACCACATTTTATCAAATATGTTTTGCCCAAAGGTTGAACTTTCATATATATATATATATAACTATGTAGGGACCTAAATGGAAGGCCTTTTGTGATTCTATTGGGGGAGGGCTTAATGTTTCTTATTTATTACTTGAGACACACACCCAAAGTTTATATGTGTATGTATAAACATTGGGCACTCCCCATTAGGAGTGCAAAGGTGCTTCTCCTTCACCCGCCCCAATCTATAGTTGATATATATGAAAGTTTAACTTTGGGCATAACATGCTATAAAAAGTGCGGTGCTATTGGGAAGATCTTGAAGAACAAATTGGGAACTCGGCTAAGGTAATTTGAAAACTTGATGGGAACGCATTGGGAACACATAAAATCTGTCCCCCTACAAAACCCAAAAGAAAAAAACTAGGCCCTCCTAAATGCATGTCAAGCCTTGTCGTTTGGCCACATGAAAATTATGGTCCTAAAGCTATCTATCAACATTTTCAACCTAGACTAATAGAAGGAAAGGGGAGCATGCATATTATCTTTGCATTTATTAGATGGGTTGCCTCCCAAGTTCTTTTTTAAAATACATACATATATATAAGTAATCTTGATTGGCCCATCACAAAAAGATTGAAACCTTTCGGGCTTCCCAAAATAGAATTTTCTATTGAACGATCAAGTGCCTACCCTTTGGCCGACCTATATAGGTGAAAAGGAGAATAACTTTATTCAAAGTATATGGGATAAAAATGTGATGTTATCGGCTACACCTTTGGGAACACATTGGGAACTTTCAAAAATCTTTGTGAATTCTGATGAGAACTCATTGGCTGGTCACCATTTTGGACTTAGGCTAATCACAGAGACATATTATAATAGAGGGGCTTATCACCAAGTTTTTATGAAAGGGTTATTGCAATTATGTGAGTTGTGTTGTTTCAGGGCTTTGCTCATTAGGGCCAAATCGGTTTAGGAAAATGTTAGGCTTTGGAAGAGAGAGGAAGCAAGCAAGCAAACATCTGAGAAGAGAAATGGACTGCATGGAACATGAATGAATTAACTCTGTTTCAGGAAACACTTGGATTGTTATTTGACCAAGTCTTTTGTGGGGGATGGTTTTGAGTTTTGGGGTGCTCAATGCTCATAGATCAACTACAAAGTGTGTTTTGGGTATCGGTGTCTAAAAGCAAACAAAATGAGTGAGTGTTCGAGTTTGTAATTGTACTTTGTGTGATGAAGGCTGCTTGCTCTCAAGGGCCTCCTCTAGTTTTCAGGCCCATGACCTCAGGCTGGGGAAGGCTGCTCCCAAGTGGCCTCTCCCCAATTACATGCCTATGCCTTTGGGCCACCATTTTTGGGGCTACAAGCTCCCCAACCCCAATACAAAACCAATGAATTGTCTATATCACCTAATAAAAATTTCTTTTCACAAAAGATGATGATCATGCATGTATTATAGGCAATTATTATTAATGTCATTATTCCTATTCTGAAGCTTGCATTTGAATTAGTAAATCAGCTTAATAGGACCTTGTTGCATGGCATTGACATATATGTTTTCATTATTAAAACAAATTACACAAAGGAAATCAAAGAGCCCTCTATTCCAGTTCATTCAAAATAACCAATTCAACTTCCCTAATTTTTTAGGTCATCA
>Ga0209208_10007302_pt1 | contig 15004 bp, 9 predicted proteins | sample S1TSphfallax_3_FD_187694 | JGI IMG/M metagenome (GOLD analysis project Ga0209208, IMG submission 187694) | Host-associated microbial communities from peat moss isolated from Minnesota, USA - S1T2_Fd - Sphagnum fallax MG (SPAdes) (version 2) | ecosystem: Host-associated > Plants > Peat moss >...
TTTATCATCATTACGATTATTCAACTTTCATTTTAGAGCTATGCATTACCCAACTATATCCATAAACTTCATTACAAGGCTCCAATGTTCACAATTTCCAATACAAATTGGAACTACACATATTGTTATTTTGAGTGTTTTGTGAACTTCCAAACATTGCATTTAATTAAATTGTTTGTAAGGTAAAGTCTTACTAAATCAAAGGCTTTTAATCAACATCAACTAACCCTATTAAACACTCTAGTTGGTATTAGAAATAGTTCCTAGATTTTGTTTCTCCATCCTATATGTCAATCTATGTATCTACATGAAATATGTGCAACACATACTCACACAATATTGCACATTTTACACTAGTATAAATTCAACCATTATCATTTTCAACCCAACACATGGCCGTTCTTTGCAAATTTGTATTTAATATGTCAAATTGATCACCTTCCTTGTTCAAAATACCAACTGACTTGCCATACTATGGATTGGACTTTAGATAATATTCTAGATTGCACTTTCAACTATACCCCACTTATTTGTTGTAAAGAAGAAGTTTAAGTCATATTTGCTTTTGACTATTTTATTTATAAAACAATTCCACACATTTTAAGTTTTAAAAAATACATTGGAACAACTTTTAACTTTCATAACTTTTTCTCGTTTCACTACAAAAGTCCATCCTTCGGTGCATCTCATCTTTTAAATCAATGTTTTTGCTACACTATATTCATCATAATCCTCATGGAACATATTGCAATCTATTAGGTTGCTTTCGCTTTAAGACAATTTGAACATGGATGGAAATTTAATCTCTTTGTTGTTGCATCTTTTCTCCGACTTTCTTATACTTAGCTTTTGTGTTTTCACATTGATCCTCTTTACAACTGCTTCAATTAATTCAGAATTGTGTCTCTCTTGTTCCACATTCACACCATCAATATCCACAACACTTTCATTTTTTGTTTCTAGTGTCTCCAGATGATTATAATACTCTTCGCTATAAGCATATGTACAAATATGTTTTTCAATTTCCTAAGTTGATGGTTTCTTCTAATTGATAGTTAATATCGCAAAACAAATTCAATCAACCATAACTTCTTCTTATCAACAATGTCATGTGCTTTTGCTCTACATTCTCAAATTATTATGAAAAAAGGTTACTTACATTCTTGTTGACAATCCTCATCTTTGTGTGTTCCTGTAGTCTTGAACATATGATGGTGACCCTCCTTCCATTCGATGCCACAAATCGACAATGGTTTTGTTACATGACCCAAAAGATTTTTCATCCTTGCCTTCTGAGTCTTTTCTTTCTTCAACTACCGATTATGATGGTGTTCTTGGCTCCTCCTCCTCATGCTTTGTTGTTTTTTCTTTTTGTTCTACTAGTGCATCATGGTTTGCATCATATTTTACAATAGGCAATTCATAATCATCATTTTTTTGGATCATTTTCATTTCTAGCCACGTTTGACACTTCTACTAATAAATATTGGTCTACTTTGTTCATCCCCAATAGATATTTTGCTTGACATAATAAATGGGTCCTATAGTTGTGGTTTGTCGATTCGACTGGTCATGGATTGTCTTTAGGAACTTGTCGCAAGGTGTTCACAAAATCCAAATTGAACATTCGTATCACTACAACATAGACTTTGTATTCTTGCACATTATTTCTTGATGCCCAATATCCCACTCTAACACTGTAATTTGCATTTATCGCTTTCATCTATATGTGATCCATTATTGGATACAAATCTAAGTCTCGAAGAGTTCTAGAAGGCATTTTTATAGTTCCAAACCTACCCTTGCAATGAAATAAAGTTTGTGTCTACTATATTTCTTTTTCATTACATACAATCTTTGAAGAGGTTCTTGTCCATTTTGAATTTATCATTTTTTAATGTCTATTTTATTGTGTGGGTTGTGAGCATTTATGTCAATTAGTTAGTGAAGTTATATTATTTGATTAATGATTGCTTATGTCAATAGTCATAATAGATATTTCCTTGCTAAGTTTAATTAATGAAAGATGTTTCAAAATGTGCCAAATACTAAGAGTTCATCTCTTTCAGTTTGGCACCATTAGCCATTATTTTTGTTTAGTCTTATATTTCCTTTTCTATTAAGTGGGGGTTTTGCCTTGGGTTTTTTTAGCAACATATATAATTTGTTCTTTGGTTTTTCCCATTTGCCCAATTTGTCTTTTTGTAAAATGCCCCATTTCCTAATTTTTAACAATTTGTGTAAAGGGTCAAATCAGTTGTCATCTTGAGGAATTTGCCATGTTCATTCTTTTGGTTCAGATATTGTGTCCAAAATTGAATGCAACAACATGTTTTTCTCATGCATACAATTGTAAGTGGTAGCTTGCTAGTGATTAGTGATTTATTTGTTGTTGATTGTTAGAAAACCAATTGAGATGATATTACTGAGTAAAGTAATTAAGTGTGTGAATTAATAATACTAGGTTGGAGGATACAATCCTTTAGTCTAGATATTTTTATTCCAAAAATTATTATTTTAAAAATAAAATCTTGGAGTTTTTAAGAAACAAAATCTTTTTTTTCAACTTTAGCCTTAATTCATATCAAAAAGTTTAATGAACCAAAAAGTATTGCAAAGAATGGTATTTTGGTTTCTTCATCAATTTTTGGGATGTTTTTTTTTTCCGACTATCATATACATCTCGTGGTTTTAGTGCATGGCCTATCATCTAACGATTCACAAGTTGTTTTAACACTTTGTTTTTTAAATCTTGTGGCACCCATGCTAGCCTACTTGGAGTTGCATAAAGTCATCTATTGGGTTTCATAAATTATGTTATAGGAGGTTGCCAAGGGAAACAAAGTCCTCCATTGACAAATCTTGCAATAAACTTGTGAAAAAATGTTCTAGAATTGGTTTTTTTAAGCTTGTGTGTTCTTAAAAGAATTTCATGGCATGTGTAAACATCACCCAATGGTAGTCTTCTATATCCTCCTTTGGTATGTTTATAGTTTCTTTGAGCAATGCAAGACTTTCTTTGTTAATTTTTGCATTTGCCCATCACCATGTCGCCCATTCGATTGTTTTGTCAATTTTCCTTTTCCATTTTGTTCCTCATGTTCTAATTTCTAGTAGGTTTTTTAGGGGGTCTAGAATAGTTGGATCTCTTGGAAATTCCAAAGGTTTTGTTATCATTTCACATATGTTATCTAGTATGCTTGAGATTGATGTGTATTCAATCATAGTTTCTAAAGTGTTTGGTCTGACCATTCTTGTAAATTTTTGTTTTGCCATTGTAAAAAGATGTGTAGCAATTGCAAATGGATGGTAGCCGTAGAAAAGTTAGAGCTAGTAAATTCGAATGGAGATGGGGGGAAAGAATGCAATTTTCTTCTTCAAGTGGCAATAATGATCTTAGATGTAAAAGGTTTGATAAATTGAATTCAAATAAAAAAACAACGTGAAATGGTATTGAGAATGTGCGCCCTCGTATTGTTTCAATTCCCAATGGGAATTACATACTTCTTGGAGATGAACAAATAATGTTTTTATTGACACAAACCTGTTGGTTGTGAAAAGGTTATAATTTACATTGGCACGTAACTCTTGGTTGCAAACATGTTGTGTTCATCCATTTGAATTTTTCATCCATTTTATTTTGCTCTTTCATTTTATTTTTCATCCTTGTGAATAGTTAATGTTTGGATTGACACATACCTCTTAGTGGGTTTATGGGATTTAATTTAACATTCTATATGGTTTAAATGTTGTAGAGCTTGAATATATTTCATATTAAGGAAATATGAAGTATGGTTTTAAAGTGTGACTTGAACATTTCATTTGTCAAATTGTTTTGAAAGAAACCAACATAAATGGTTTTGACCTTGTTTCTTTTGTTCAATTTTCCGCAAAAATAACATTTGTTGACAACATTCATAATAAAGTTCATCCTTTTTTAATCCATATTTTAATCCATAAATATCATTCATCCATGGACATGTGGCAAAATATTCCTCCACATCAGCAATTTTTTTGTCCTACTTGTCAAAAAAAATCTTTTAATATTCTATCGACATGAACCAAATATTCTAAAAAAGATTCGGCCCTACTCATGCACTCATGTTCACCTGCTCATGTTCATGTTCACAGGCTCGTGGATTAGCATCCCCGATTTAAATCCAAAACCTAGTTAGTAAATATAAGGATATATTAATCACCATATGCACTTGAAAAAGGGTACCCAAGAAAAAAAACACTATTTCATCATAATAATGAGACATTCGATTGTGCATTTACCTTGTGGCACAACCATTATGAGTAATGATGAATTGAAATTCGGCCATCCTTTGCATCTTCTTGTCCCACTTGAACATGTACAACTACACCAACTATTGTTCCTTGAAAGCATCGCCACTTTCTTTGGCAAATTGTGCCAACCTCGTGTGCATGGTGCGGAGAATGTCATCCAAATTATCTTTGGAAACCTTAAAGCTTTTGCATTTGATCTTGACAAATGCCCCTATATTCCAATTCCAAAACTTGAAATTTTTGTTCGAATGGGTCAAATGGTGGTGGATCACCAATGGCTACAATGGCACCTAATGTTACATACAAAATTCGTGACACTTAAAAGATGTGGGTCCAATGGGTCCACACAAGCCACAACACCTTGACCCTTAATAAGGGAATATGCAAAATCATCTTAGGAATTAGTGTTGGGTTGATTAGGGTTTGACATGGTCCCCCCCAACACGGTTGCCCCCTCCTTAAAGGCGATGATGAGTTCCATGCATTATGTTTGATACTATTCCACAACTTGGAGATCTGTTTGAATAACAACCCGATATGACCAACTTTCATAAGTTTACAATGCTTCATATTTCATATGCTAGTGTAAAAACTCAAATGCCCATAAAAGATTAAAAGTTGAGTTTTCGTTACCTCTTGGCTTGCATCCAAGTCTTGAAGTTTAACCTCCATTTCTTGAATGAAGTGGTGCCCACTCATCTAGAAAACCTATCTATTATACACCCAAGGCCCACCATATCATCCTCCATGTTTCCAAATGAATTCACAAACAATTGAAAACTTGTCAAAAAATCCCCAATGACCTCTTCTTTAGAACCTTAAACTTGTCTTTTTGGAATTGGTGACTTGTAACATCATTTTGAGTTCACATGCAATGTGCCTTCAAATCCTAACCCCAACCTTAATCTAGGTAACCAATTTTGTTAGACTTATTGTGGCTATACCCAAAATTAAACATGTAAATCACTTGCATCCACCCACCAAACTTCAAAGGGCCAAACACATGTGGTGGTTAACTGTGAACATGACAAAAGTAATCTATTGATCATCACCCCACTTTCAATGCCATCAAAAAATCAATGCAACAATCTTGGTGATAAAATCCAAGAAATGCCTATAACAATGTCAACCCAAATATACAACTTATCCATGTTAGACCCTAATAAGTATGTCTGGGCAATTCAAGAGTCAAATAGGACCTACACATTGGTCAAAATTGGTGGGTAGCCTTGTCCCATGCTTGGCCTTTAACCACACCAAATACAACCTTAAGACTCAATGTGGCAACTACCATGCATGGAAAGGTTCATAGCCTTTCACCTTGAATTTTCCATTGTGAAGTATGCATCAATTCTCAAAGGATCAACCTAGGAGCATGTGTTTGCTCGTTGGGTTATAAACCAATGGTAGACAACTCAAAAAACCTCCCTACCTCCTAAAAATAAATGATAGGAAGACATGTATTTAAAGATTGATATCAAAAAATTTATTCTTCATGATTTAATATTGCTGCCTATGGGAACCATTGCACCTCAATCTTTTTTGGAAATTATTTATGATTTTGTGCTAAAATTGGAACCTAAATGACCCTATAATGAATGTGGTTAACCAAATTGTAGAAACCTAGTGCTATAAGTATGCATAAAAGATAGAAATTAAGTTTCAATTAGATCAAGCCAAATAGTAGCAAACCAATTATGAAATTACCATTAAGGTGTACAAACCGAGTTGTAGAAACATTGCATATTGGTTAGCACCTAAGGGCATTTAAAATGGTATGCTAGTAACAAGCCAAGACAATAGTGGCAAGAAATTGTGGAAGTGGTTAATGTTAGTTAGGAAGTAATTGCTTAAGGCATATTCACAATCAGGGTACCCAAAAGGATGGTCTAATGGAAAATGACTATAAAGGACTATTTTGGATTTTTATTACATTTACTATTTCATGATTATAGTGATTGGTATATCACTATAATTAAAATGATGTCATGTTAATCTAAAAAATAAAATCCAATAATAGATTGGATATAATATTGATGTCCTTTTGAATCCTTTTAAGCAATTTTAATCCTTGTTTTAATTGTAATGTCTTATAGGAGTCAAAAGGAATGTATTAAACAATGCAATTGACTTCAATTTTCTTTCATGAAAAGTAATGCATACATCTATGTTTGGCAATGTTCGTATAATGCATTTGTTGAAATAATGTAAGATATAAGAAATTTGAAGGTTACAAAATCAATTATGAAAGGGTTACAAGCAAAATTATATTTTTCCCCCCATTTGGTTGATTTTTTCTATTCACTAAGCTTAGAATTTGTGGCCCCAAGTGCCGACAAAATGAGTAGAAAATTTTCATGCAAGGAAACATGTTAAGTTGTATATAAAAATTTATGTATTCATTTTCTGCATTTATGGTTTTTTAACAAAATATTTATGCATAATTACATACACATGTGAAAAACCACCACCACCATGAAAGCTATCATAGTTTGAATTCTTTCAATATCTCTCATTTAAATTTATTCCATTTAGATTTTGTATTTGGAAGATAGTAAAAAAATGTCCTTGAGTCTTGTGGCAAAAAAATGGTACCCTAATTATGAATATGCCCCCTACCAATGTTTAAAAAAAGGCACAAAGATCAAATGGGGGTTCACAAATTTGAAAAATGGAGTAGGTGAACTAAGAAAGGTATAAATACATTTTAATTGAACCACTTTAGGCAAAAAATGGTGACATATAGCAAGTATGATAATGTATAGTGAACTTTTTATTAGTGACAATCTTTTGGCAATCCTAAATTTAAGTAATTTTTTTTTGGATTGTGCATGATAACTTTTTGTAGCTCAAAGTTCAATTTAAACCAAAATTAACCTCAATCAAAAAATTATATTAAAATGGTTGGGTACATTCAATGTACATACTATATATAACATGCAATTTTTTTACGACCATAAGGTGTCATATTGGGTGACATGTTCGATTAACAAGGGATAACAAAATGGAAAAAAAAACTATGCCCACCTCAACAATCTTCCTTTCTTTCATTTGACATTTTTTTATATTAAAATACTCAATAATAAATTTTTTATGCTTTGCCAACATTGAGAAATTGATTTAAATCATGTTTTTGACCAAAGTGCCAAACGAAAGTAATAATATTAAAAAAATTAAGTGTATTATCTTTTTTTTATATCATTTTTCATTTTTCGCCTAAATTTTCATACAAAAACATTACATATAATCTCATTTTTGAATTGTACTTCTCATTTTTCATATTTTGTGACAAGTATTATTTTGGTCCAAATATATTCATCACATGCAAAATTTTCATATTTTGTTGATTTTTTTGGAATAATTACTAAGTAAAGTTTCAAAATTTCAAAATCTCTTTAAAGTTCACAATATTGTCATTAAGTTTGTGTACTCATTTTTGCAAAATTTTGAAATGTAAAAAATTGTAATCCTTGACAACAATTTTGGGGGACTTTAATGTGCTTGTGCCCATAAAATCTATTGTTACATAAATAATGGGGAAATGTAATTTTTTTCTGCTTTAATGTGTGTAGATTGTGTACATGTATGTTTTGTGTGTTGTGCACGTTGGGAGAAGGTAGTAAATAGAATGTTGAGGATGACTAGGGATATTCAAGCTACGAGGGAAAAGAAGACACAACATTGACGATGCATTTTTGGTTGGATATGGTACATTAGTAATTTTTTTTATTTGTATATATATATGAAATGAATCCTAAGGATGCAATGTATGGGGAGATAATTTTTGCTATCATGTACATGATATTTAGATGGATGTACATGAAGAGTAAAAAACTCAATAGCTTTATCCCCAAATGTATTTAATGTTGTAAAAAGATAAAATGAACATTAAGTTGAACTTATAGTTGTACATTTGCAACTATTTAATTAAATCTATAGTAGAGTGACAAATCCAATACAACTAAGTTAATATTGTATTAAGAAAACTTGAAGAAACAAACAAAAGAAAACTCTTAGATCTACATTAATATAGTAAAAAAAAAAGTGTAAAAAACACATTCTAACATCACAACCAAACTACAATAGTGATAAACTCTACCCTTGCACCTGGAAATCACTTTCATAACTTAATTACAACACATATCACACAAGCACAATGGGAGGACCAACATTGGTACTTCAATTCTCTTACTATCCATGTGCCAATGTCTTTTCACACACACATAAGGCTTTTTCTTCCACACAAAAATTCCACCATCCTTATCCATGTCAAGCCCCCTCCCTAGGTAAGTAGGCACTACCAAGATAATAGATAGCTACCCAATTATTTTCTCCTAACTATTCTCCCCAACCACTACTATAATAACTTTTCTCCTTAAACTAGAAGAAAGTAGGTGAAAAAGTCAACCTTACCATAAATAACTATTATTTATCCTACTATTGTAACAATAGTAACTCATTTTTCTACTTGAATAGCTTTCACCTTCCAAATTTTTTTAAAACAAAGACATGCGACTATCAATAAAGTCAAACACCCACCAAACATTAGTTTATGGAACTTGTGATCTTTGAAGATTTTATTTTAAAAATTGGAATTGATGGTTATCAACCAAAAACCCATGATGTTACAACATTGGTTTAATATTCATGTTTTGGATTTTAGATTATTTATACAAATGAGCTTGTAATTTGGGATATGCCTTGAGATGCAATGGTTGAGCTCGAGGGAGAGTCAAACCAAATTCCTCTGACATATCAAGGGTGTTGGGTTCTTGATGATTTGGGAGAACCCAATGGAAGCTATGGAGCAAACGTGCTAAAACAATTTGCACCACCAAAATTCCCAAAGGACGTCCTGGACATGCTCGTCTTCCACTCCCAAATGGAAAAAGTTTGAAATTGTTTTCATCCATATCAATGATCTCAGTTGCAATATGATGATGTTCTTGTCCTTGTTGTAGGAAACGTTCAGGATAAAACTCAAAAGGCCTTTCCCAAATTGAAGGATCTCGTCCCATTGCCCAAACATTCACCATCACTCTTGTGTGTGGTGGTATATCGTAATCTTTTGCAATTCCACAAACCTTGATAGTTGAACTATGAGGAACAAGTAAAGGACCAGGAGGGTGCAACCGCAAAGTTTCTTTGATCACAGCTTGTAAGTATGTGAGCTTGTGGAGATCTGATTCTTCAATTATGCGATTCATTCCAACCACTGTTTCTAATTCCATCTGTGCACGCTTCATGATCATCGGATTTCGTATGAGTTCTGCCATTGCCCATTCTATTGTTAATGATGATGTTTCAGCTCCACCTGCCAACATCTCCTGTGACATAAGGCGAACAAGTTTTACTTCATCATATACAAGTTTATAAGCTATAAAAAATAATTCAACAACCATTATACAATTGTGCAAATTTCAACAATTTAAAATCTTGAATTATATGAACATGCTTATGATCACCAATAAAGATTATTTGACAAAAAAATCATGACTTTTGTGATCACATGCAACTATATTTGAATTGTAATGAAACATGTGGTACTATATGTATTCTAAAGAAAAAGAAAACTAAAACTCATAACTTGGCCCATCTTCTTACCAATATAAGAGTTTCAATTGTCTCGTCTGAAAGGTTTCCGGTTCCATCTTCTTGAGGTGCAGAAAGCAATATATCCACGAAATCTTTTGGTGTCTTTGCTACATTTTCATTTCCTGAGTCTTTAACTTGATCTACTTCAATAGTTAGATTTTTGTGTTCTGCTATCAATTTTTGGATAAATTGAGATTTTTTATGGCGCAATGCATGCAAAGAGGCCTCAATCCCTTGAAGCCTCACTAGCCATCGTAATGAAGGAATGTAATCACTAATGATTAGAATTCCAAGCCAATGGGGAACTTCTGTAGTGACCTCTTTGAAACAATGTATTTCGTTGTGCTTTGACTCATCCACTCCGAAATACCTGATAAGCAACAACACATAGTTACAGTTTGAATTCATGTGATTTTTTGTGAAAATCACTAGGTCTCAAGCACTTACTAGGTTCCTACAAGAATAAGAAAACAAAAAAAGAACTGATAAAAATCAAGTAAAATTGATAAACACCTTTTCCTAAACATCATATGTGTCAGAATGTTGATGCCGAGAGATGAAAGTCGGGATTTTATATCCACCACTTTCCCTTCCTCACTCTCCATGTGGATATCATTAATTGTGTTATTAATCTCTTTTGTTCTCATGGATTCAAATGACTGCAATTGTTTTGTAGCGAAGAGTTCAGTCAAACAAATCCTCCGCAAGTGCCGTGACAATGGACCTCCTGTTGTTACCATACCCTTGTTCCCCATCAAAATCTCAGCTGCCAAAGTGGGTTTGGGACGATATTGGAACTCTTGATCATGTGTCTTGAGAAATTCCTTGGCCATCACAGGAGAAGACACCACAACAGTATGCACAGAACCGAGACGAAGGTATACAATAGGCCCATACTGCTGTGCCAAGCTTGCAAATGTTTTATGCAGATTCTTACCACCTTGACACAGCTGCAGCAAATTTCCCACTACAGGCCAAGGCCATGGCCCTGGAGGCAACCGCATTCTACTGGATTTCCTCAACAACACATAATTTAGTACCAAGTGGACAACAACACTAGCCAAGAGTGCAGTAGTAATCAGAAGTAGCACTAACAAGAGCTCCGACATATTGAACTTTTGTTGTAACAGGATGAGCAAACACATTACTGCAAATTGCACTAGTCGAATTTCAATGCAGAATTATTGTGCCTCATGCAAGTAATTTATACTCCAATAAGGTACTCTTTTTTCAAGTACCTCAAATTTGAAAGGTGAAGTTCGGGGGCCGGGGTGTGTGTGTAGTTCAAGTACAAAGATGAAATAAAAAAGTTCCTTACCCGGCCAGGCTGGAAAAGTAACTTCTGAAATTTGGAAGTTACTTTGGGACTCATTAGGCTGCTTCTGCTTTTTCTCTTCTGGCTTTGGAAATGAAATCTTGAAATTTTAATTTATTATTGGGCAGACTTGTGCTGAAGTTGCCCCAGCCCATTTCGTATTGGGGATCGCAGGCAGAGAGCTCATGTCGTCATAGCTTTATTCCTAGCTATCTTTACAGAAGTAAGGACAAACGTTTTTGTCATAGGTCCTGGGGCGTTCCTCAAATAAGGGCTCGTGAAGGTGGGAGCTGAGGGGCCCTTATCACAGGAACACCCTGCTGCAAGGGTGTTCACGTAGGGCCCTCCCCATATTTTTCTTTTTCTGTCCATATCTGACCGATGTGCAGGAAAGTTTCCTAAAAAAATAATATGGAAATGGTTCCAACAATTCATGTGTTTAAGGGGCCCTCTATGGAACACCTTTGACCTGGGTATTTTTGTCAAGTTCTCTTTAGCTGTTTCCTAGGTCCACTTTGCCAAATGAGAAGTGGTCATTGCTATTTCACTATTTGGCTATTTTGCCAAGTCAAGTTTTCTTGTTTGCAAAATTGCCAAGTCCACATTGCCCAATTCTCAAGTGAACGTTGTCAGGGCCATATTCCCAAGTCGGGACAATGCTATTCTGCTCTTTGGCTTTTTTGCCGAATTGCCAACTCCGATTCACCCTGTGGACTGACTGCCTGAATGACTTCAAGGTGCCACAGATTTTTAATTTTCTGGGCTGTCAAAGGGTCGATTTTTTTTCGGTCTGCCCAAACTCTTTTCCCAGACTACCCCTGTTTTTTTGTTTTTTCCACAGCCTGCCTAGTGCTCTCCCATTTTCCCCTGCCCTTTCTCTTTCTTGATGGTTTTTTTGTTTTTTTGACTTGATAGGTCTTTGAATCTTGAGAGAAATGTTTTCAAATTCAAACCACCACCTAAATTATTTCTTGGACATATTGGGAGCAAATTGAATGGCTTTGACTTCAAACTTCGTGTTTGTTTTGTATCCATTTTTTAAAGTGATGTGGATTTGAAGCCAACATAATGGAATCGAAGTAGATCTGATAAATCTTAGGATGTAGTAAAGTTCATCCAAGAAATATCATTTATAAATAGTATTTCATGCATTAAAAGGCATCCAGATTCCATGGATGAACATCTGTAAAATAACGATTGTGGATTTTCAATGGGGAAATGGATGAAGTTTCAATCATGCAATTTTATGGGCAATTTTTCAGAAAGCTAAACTTTCATTGAAAGGCAGCCAGTGAGAAACAAAAAGGAGCAGTCTGAGTTTTTGGGGCAGAAGTTTCAGCAGACTAAAAAACAAATTCAGGAATTGCAGAGCCCAGAAATTTTTATAGTTGTGGATGGTTTGAAGCTCATTTGGGGTAGTCCACAGCATGAAGTGGACTTGACAATTTGGCCACATGGCCTTGGTGATGTGTAGTTGGTGACTTGGGAACACGCACATGGCAACATGAACTTGACGATTTGGCAAACTGGTGAAGTAAATTAGCCAAATAGAAAAATATTAATGTGGGCTTGGAATTTGGCAAAGTCCGCTTGAGAAACAGATAATGAGAACAGTCTCATAGAAACTACCAAGGCAGCCATGTGGATCAGATTGTGGTCACAGTTAAGGGGCAAGGATGAGGTACATGTGCATGTATCCCAGCATTGTTAGGTGATCATGCCTGCTCCTTCCTCTCAAGCAACAGACCAAAGATGATAAATAAACAAGGCATCGCAAACACGCTGGCCCTGCCAATAGATAAGATGCTCTGCATCTACCTACTGTGTCCACACTCAGAACACCAAAAAAATCTGTTCCAATCTAAATAGTCTAAACACTTTCACCAAAGAAACCAGTTCACCTAATGGAAAACCGGCTCTAATACAGTAAAACTTCCAAAAGTTGGATCCAATGCAATAGTCTCTGTCCCTGTGGGGGCAGGGCCCAACAAAGGAAGGATTCCAGGCAATAGAAAAAGATCAGCCTTCTTTTTGTCTATTCTGCCCTTAGCCCAATCCATTTTATTCTAAAAAAATATGGATGACACCTAGAATCTGTCTATCAGTGGCCCAAAATGTGTCTGGGCATCTCTGGTCACATGTTGCACGGGTGAATGGGCACTAAGGGAAAAAAGAAGAAGCAGGCAGTACGAAAGTACAGCATGCAAAATAAGGACCCTTTTACTTATTTAATAGAGTTATTCATAAAGTCATGCCCTGTTGGCCTGAGTTGCACCCCTCATTTGATGCTTCATCCCCTGCTGACTGTTGTCTGCAAAGTCATGAAATTTTATTAAATAAGGGTTTGAAATACTGAGGCTCAGGATTAAATGCACCAGGCTCGAGAACATTTATAATTACAGCACACATAGCAGCAGCATGATTGGTTGAAGGCCAGGAAATGAAAGGACAGGGCAAACTCAGTTTACCACCAAATTTGCTGCTAAACTGAGTTTCATGCTCCGTTGAAGCCCCGTGTACTTCTTTTTCCCTGTTTCTTGAAATCTAATCCCCTATGTGACCCAAACACCGGGTTCGGGTGCCGTCCTTTCCTGACTTTATGTTGGAATCTAATCCCCTATGTGACCCAAACACGGGTACGGGTGCCGTCTTTTCCTGACTTTATGTTGAAATCTAATCCCCTATGTGACCGAAACACGGGGTTCGGGTACTGTCTTTTCCTGACTTTATGGATAACTTTAATGTCTTCTGAGCAACAGCCTCCACCCATCTAAAGAGCAGCCTGGCCGTAGAAATACAAGTCTAACATACACGTACGTTGTTTGTACCACTGAATCTCGATCACAATATGATCCACATGTGCTATTGGGCCGGAGTGACCCAGCCCCCCTGACTGCACCAGTTCCGTTTGGGATGAACAAGTTCATCCCAATTATCGGATCTGCTGCAGGCATTGAGGTTAGGTCATTATTTTATAAAAAATTCCTTCACTTATTTCAAGGCTACCCATTAAAAAATCTATTCAACTACCCAAGCATTTAAAACCCTAAACCTCACCATCACTATCATTGTAGTTTGTAGGAGGCGAGGAGCATTGTTGTAGTTGAAACTTTAGTGTAGCCATAGGAGTTGTTAAATGATTAGGAGTGATTAGGAACTAAGAGTTGTTACAACATAGCAACTTAATATTGTTGTAACATCGAAATGTAATTAAACAATGTTGCAAAATTGGATTGTAGGAGCGGTGTTTAAGTAGTGCTATAGAAGATGATGTTGCAAACGCAATGTTGAAGTGATGTTGCAAAAGCAATGTTGAAGCGGTGCTACAAAAGACAATGTTACAAATGTGGTGTTGAAGCGATGTTGCAAAAGACGATGCTATAAAGGTGGTGCTGAAGTGATGCTGCAGAAGATGGTGTTGTAAAAGCAATGTTGAAGCAATGTTAAAGTGGTGCTGCAAAAGACGTTGAAATGGTGTTGCAGAAAATGTTCCTCCAATAAGGATAACTAGTGCATCCGTGGCAAGTAAATTTACATTAGCCTTTTTTTTTCTTTGTTTCTTTTTCACTCTTGTCCCTTTGCAAAGAAGACAATTATGAATGTTGCACTCGTTTTCATTTTCTATTGTTTTTACAAGATTAGGGCAGAAGATGACGATGAATGCAATGTTCATTGTCATTTTTTGCTTTTCTTACAAAACCATGGCGGAAGACAACAGTGAACGTGCCCCGTCCTTGTCTTCTATTTTTTTCTTTCTTTGCATTGCAGAAGACAATGACGAGCCTCCCCATTCATTGTTGTCTT
>Ga0209208_10007303_pt1 | contig 15003 bp, 8 predicted proteins | sample S1TSphfallax_3_FD_187694 | JGI IMG/M metagenome (GOLD analysis project Ga0209208, IMG submission 187694) | Host-associated microbial communities from peat moss isolated from Minnesota, USA - S1T2_Fd - Sphagnum fallax MG (SPAdes) (version 2) | ecosystem: Host-associated > Plants > Peat moss >...
AAAGACAAGCGCCAAGTGCAAGCTTGCTATGCTTTCTGTTGAGGCGGGAATTTCTATGACCCTTATTGCGGGGTTTAAGTGTACGGACGGATATGTTCTTTGCGCCGATTCGCAAGAAACCGTGACCAGGAACGGCTTCGATTATCGCGTTACTCGGCAAAAGCTCGCTCCGATAGCCGTAGGTAGGGTGCCGATGGCGGTTGCTGGGAGCGGCGACGGAGATTTGATCGATGCATTCGTGGGGAGGTTCAGCCAGAAATATCAGCACTCTGAAATCGCAGAGTTGGATTGCGCCATTCAAATCTTCAAAGACGAACTGCGTGCCTTCGCGAAAGAAAAGAGCATAACGATCCGGAAGATCGATAGCGCCTTCAGATTCTTGCTCGGAGCCTATTCCGAGAAGGATAAGAAAACTCGCCTATGGGTGACGATCACTGGTGATCCAATCGAGATCACCGACTATGCTCTCGTAGGGGTTGAGGATGAGCGCTACGAGTATGCCGCACGAAATTTCTACCGTCCCGGAATGCCAATTTCGCAAGGAGTCTTTCTGGGGCTGTATGTGATGTGGCTAGCGGAGCAGACTTCAAACTATGTGAAGTCCCCCATCAGCATAGTGGTTCTGAAAGACAACGGTCTGTATTTTGAAGATCAAAGGAAGATCAATTCCATTGACCAGAAGGTTCGATTGTTTACATCCCAATTTGAAGCCCAATTCCTAGCTTGCTCCGATACGGGATTGCAGGGAGAGGAGTTCGGCAATCGACTGATGGAGTTTGGAAAGACCGTTGTGCAGTTCCGCCATGACTATATAGAGGAATGGGTCGGCCACGCGCTGGATATGGGTCTTGATAAGATCGTAGAGCCGTGGACTCAGGTTCCACCCGGAACGACAATCATCACGGTTCCATTGACGCCAGAGCAGCAGAAATCCCAGCAAGAACAGCAAGCAAAATTAGCGCAGGCTCTTAGGGAACATGTTCCTCAGGTGCAAGAGCCTCAACGACTGGTCGCAAACCTGGAGGCAGTTAAGCTCTCCCTACAGAAAGCCCTATCGCACGAACTCCACCAGATCGACGGCCCGACGCACGATGAACTGCAAGAGGCGTCGCGCGCACACGGCGAAATTCTGCAAGCAGCCTTGATGGGCCCGCACAGAGTTGATGGCCAGACGTGTGCTCTGCTGGCGCAATTCATCGAAGGGATGCCTTTACAAGTCGGCTTTGGGGAGCATTTGAATCCCGCGCTGCAAGAAGCGAATACCAAAATGCGTATCGCACTAATCGACCGAGTTTTAGCTTATCTTTCCGGCTCCTCAGCACCGCTCCCGTGAGATGCTCTTGGCCGTTATGTGATGGGGATTTGTACATCTTTTCGTTCATGCCTTAGTCTCTCGCTACGACGGTATCGTAGAGTCCGTAGTGAGCCAGCCCCTCGTGACTCTCAATGCCCGTGTACCGCAGCGACGCATCCTCGTAGCGACGGAACGCAAACACAGCCTGATTCATCTGCTCGGTATTGAATACCTTGAGGCGCACGAGCAGATGGAAGTCCTTCACCGTCAGGCCCCTCACAGCCACAAACAAGTCAGGCTCTAACTTCGTTATCACGTCCTGTAGCGTGTTCTCGCGAAAATCGGTCAGGTACATGAACGCAGGGATGCGCGTCGCGAATTTGATCAACTTTTCTTGGACAAGCTTGCGTTTGGATTTGTATTCCTTTTCTTCCTCGGTGAGCTGTTTCTTCTGTTTATCGGTTAGATCCTTGTCTTTGGCCTTGTTCTTGAGTTCTTTAACCTTCTCGCTCTTGTTGATGATGGTCTCGATGATGTTATCGCCCAGCGCGCGCCAGCCCTCAATACGTTCTACTGCGGCCATTGCCTCGGCGTTATCCAAAATTCGACGCAGCGTGTCGTTGTCCACGTTGACTAACAGCGCGCTCTCCCATTTGCGCGCCAGTAGCGTGGCCGACGTGCCTGCTATTGCGATGTCCAGAATGCCTCCAGCATCGACCTGAGTCATGTTCGCGCCGTCGTAGGCGAGCACCGGCAGGAACGAAACAAGGTCTTTGACTGCGATCTCCGGATTCGCTTCGTTCGGAGAGAGACCGATGCCGTATTCGGAGAGCTGCCGCAGCGCACGCGTCGGTGCAAAGTCGAAGACAAAGCAGACTGGCTTGAGGATTTCCTCTTCGTTCGGATTGTCACCATTCGGGTTTTTGATAGACCACGGAGACTGCACGCGGAACGCTGCCTGGAAGTAGGTTTCCGGGCTCTTCAGATTGCGCAGCATCAGGATCGCCGACCATTGAGCCACGGTCACTCCCGTCGTGAGCTTGCCGCATGAAAGCGTGATCGTTTTGCTTGTGAACCCACTCCCAATGGCCTTACGCACAGGGGGTAGTGCGGCCAATCCAATACCCGCCGACGCTCCAGCCGCTACGACAACGTCGTACTCTTTCCAGAAGATATTCTGCTTTTCGGCCAGCAGGTTCCTCATGGCATGGCAGGCAGCCACATTTGGCAAAAACCAGAACGAGTGCTGTAGGTACGGGAGCAGCCGAGTGTCTGAATATGGGAATGGTGGCGTTGTGCCCGTCTTCAGGCCATCGATAAACTTCGTGGTGTCTTGGCCTCGGATAATGTTGAGCCACTTCTGGACTTCGGCCTTGTGCTTGAACTGTGCTGCGTTTCCTGTGCCAGTCGCCGCAAAAAACTCGTTTAGGTCGAATTCGTCAAACTCGCCGGCGCTGGCAATCGCCAGCAGTTCATCCGGCATCTGGTACGTCAGCAGGCGCATCTGCGGCAACCCGTCATAAGGATTCCATTGGCTGGGGTTCTTGACAGCGAAATGTTGCTTAGCCCGCTGTTCGTCCGTGTAGGTCCAGTTGAAGATTTGTTCCTCAATGAACTCGCCTGTAGCAAGCGCTTTGAATGGTGTCCCCGAGAGGTAGAGATAGGCTCTGGTCGTGATCGGTAGAAACTCGGTTTCCTGCTCCGAAAGCACCTCAAGGTCTTCATTCACACCGTCTAGCGCCGCAGCGTATTCAAGGTTTGCTTCTTTCTTGGCGACGGCTTTTTCTTCACCCTCAAACAGTTCCTTCGCGGTCTCCCGCCAAGCACCAAAATGGTATTCATCAAACACGACCAGATCCCAGTTCACCGCGTGCAGCCACTCGTTCCTCGGTTTGATATTTCCCGCCTCGTCACGTCCCAGCAAGTCCTGAAACGAGCCGAAATAGACCACGGGTTTGTCGTCGGCTATCTCTGTAGGGTCGCTGCCAGAGCTGCGGGAGAGATAGTACCACCCGTCAAAATCAACATGGGATTCGAGATCGGTCTGCCATGCGTCTTCCACCGCAGGCTTGAAAGTCAGCACCAACACGCGCTTAGTGCCCAGCTTCTTCGCTAGCTGGTAGGCGGTGAATGTCTTGCCGAAGCGCATCTTCGCGTTCCACAGAAAGCGGGGGACGGCCTGCTGGTTCTCAGACCAGATCGAGTGAAAATAATCGTAGGTTTTGTCTACAGCCTCAGCCTGTTCACGGCGCATTCTGAAGGTGTCGTGATGTGTGCCGGTGAAGTGTTGCCCCGTCCGAAGCTCGGTAAGAACAGTCTTCAGGTCGTCCAGCGTGCAACGCATCCATTCCAGGTGAGCGTTCTCAAACTTCTTCTTGCGGAGCGCGTCGCGCACCTCGTGATCACTAAAAATGGTCCCATCATCGCGCTCGGCTGGTTCGTCCAACTCGATCTTGTAATTCTTGATCCCAGCCGTCTTCAGTTGCTCTGCCACGCGCTGCTTCACATTGCGCGTTGTCTGCCCGATCTTGAGAAGTCCCTTATGCGCCTTGTCGTCAATCGAATATGCGTAGATTCGCGGCCGAGCCACTGGCTTCGGCGTCAGGATTTCCGCGATAGTGGGCTTACTCATCGTCACCGCTGTCTGAACCTCCGTCGAGGTTCATTGGGCGTACAAGTTTTTCGATAAACGCGATCTCACTAGAAGCGGTCTCATAAACGTCTGAGCATCATGTGGATGCAAGCGAGTTGGACGAAGCCGAGGAAGTTTTCGATGTGGAACTCCCATCGTGTGACGAGCCTGCGGAAGTTGTGCATCCAGGCGAAGAGGCGTTCGACCTTCCATCGTTTCTTGTAGCGGCGGAGCTTGCGCCGGTCCTGGGTTTTGCCACGGTTGCGGCGGTTCGGGGCGATCATCTCGATGCCGTATTCGTCTTTGAGTTTCTGGTCGAGCTTGTCGGAGTCGTATGCCTTGTCTCCGATCAATCGAGCGGGCAGTTCGTCGAGAAAGCTTCCGGCAAGAACCTCCTCAACAAGCTTGCACTCGGCAGGCGAAGCGCTTTGGACAGATACAGCGAGAGGAAGACTGTTGCCAGCGGCGACAGCGACGATCTTCGTGCCCTTGCCCCGGCGCGTGGGGCCGACCGCGAAGCCCCCTTTTTCGCGCTCGCGAAGGTTGCATCGACGAACGCTTCCTCCAGGTTGAGCTTGCCTTGTGCGTAGAGCAGCCGCGCCAGCAGGCGCAGCGCCTCTTCGAGCTTGCCGGTGCGAATCCACTGCTGAAAGCGGCGATGACAGGTCTGGAACGGAGGATACTTCTCGGGCAGCTCGCGCCACTGTGCCCCGGTACCGAGCACCCAAAGAACGCCATTCAACACGGCACGGGTCTCGTGCCACGGACGTCCGCGGTTATCCTCGCGACGAGCCGGACGAAGCACCGGCTCAACCAAAACCCACTGTTCTTCGGTCAACTCCCAACGTCCAGTCATGGCCGAATACGGACCCGCTCAGAGCATTTCCAGAATGCAACAGATCACAGCCCTTGGGTATTTATGAGACTGGTTCTATGCTTCTTCCCTCGTGCCATAGAACGCTCCTTTGATCCCAGTTTGTATCAATTCCACTGGTACAAAAGAAGCCGGGCACTCCAACCACTGAACGTCGTTGACGATCGGTTTGACATCGAAATCGCATGAGCAATCGTTCTACAGGTATAGGAAGATTTCTATAGGCTAAGGAACATTTCTACACCTTTAGGAATAGCGTAAGTCCTTTGGAACCAACGAAACCGTTATATAGGTAAAGGAAAAACGACATCGATAGCTCTGCCTGAGGAAGGCGAGCAGCTTGCCGCGGAACATCCGGCTGAGCACGCGAACCGGTAGAAAGAAGTTACGTCTTGACGCGACCCATCGGGAGCGATCGAGCGCCAGTCCACCGGCGGGGACGAGACAGTGAAGGTGGAGATGAAGTCCGAGGTCCTGCGAACAGGTGTGCAACACGGAGAGTACGCCGATGCGTGCACCGAGATGGTGTGGATCGGCCGCGATCTCCAGCAGGGTCTCGGAAGCGGCCCGAAACAGCAGGTTGTAGAACAGACGCTGGTTGCGGAGTGCCGGCGGTGCCAGTTGCTCGGGCACGGTGAAGACCACATGGACATAGGACAGGGGCACGAAGCCCAGCTCGTCGACGATCAGTAGTTCGGCTATTTTTCCCATCTATCAGAGTGAAGACTTCTAGAGGCGGTCTTTGGATGAATCTAACGAGGACGGACCAGTCGGCGGTGAGGGCTTCGAGGTTGGCGACGGATGATGCCACCGGTCGAAACGCGGACCGGACTCATTCATGTCGGCTGTATTTGGTTCTCCTGAGTAGCACGATAGTGGCATGGAGCGGATCTTCGGCGCAGCCGATAAGACGATGCTCGATTTATAAAGATTTCGTAAATACCGAGATCTAGGCCGAACGAAGGATGTCTTTATGAAATCTCCTTCTTGAGGACCGTTTCTATGTCAGCGCTATCGATCTCTTCATGTTGAGCAGCTTGCGATTCCAACCCAATCACTCACAAGATTTGGAGCGTCATTGAAAAGCATTGTCAAATTTGGGGTCGTTTGCTTGTTAAGCATGGGCAGCCGAGGATGGATTGCCTCCGCTCAGGAAACTCAGCTACCCGTGATCTCCACTGAACGGCCCACGGTGGGCAATTCGCCCGATCTGATTCCCGGCCAGAGCCTGCAGGTTGAAAACGGCGCGGGAGTCACTTATCAAAAAAAACAGTATGTCGCCGACCTTCCAGAAACACTCTTGCGTTTTGGGTTGACCAATCAGGTAGAAGTTCGCTTCTTGTTTGGCGATGAGGTTTACCAGCGATCGAACACCTCCGACAGTCATTCCCTTCAAACTATGGATCCGGCGCTCAGCGCCAAGTTCGCTTTGGGCAAACCCAACAGCATCTATCCCCGCTCCTCAATTGTCGGATTGAGCTTTCCAGGAGGCGGTTCGAATTGGACCTCCGGCAGCTACGATCCCGGAGTCACCGCAATCTGGACACAGACGATCAAGAAAGCCTACTTCCTGAACGAAGTTGGAGGCAGCACGCTCACGACCCTCGCGGGTGCCCGCCGAATGTCCTGGGCTCCAAGCGTCGCTGGAGGACGCAGTCTATCGGAAACCGTTACGGGGTTCGCTGAATACGCGCCGACGATTCTTGCGAACGGCAACCTTGAGTATGTCGTCGACGGAGGGTTCTCGATCACAATCCGAAGGCTCACTCAATTGGATATCAGAACCGGATACCTGAAGGACTCCGCCAGATTTCATGCGCTTTTCTCGATAGGTTATTCCGTCCGGAGCGATGGGATCTTCAAGTCGGTGTCACGGCTTTTCTGACCGTCAGCAAATCTTCAATGAGCAGGTTCCAGAAGACAGCAGCAAGTGCGTTGGCATCGCCTGCGCAAGCAACTCAAGACAAGACTATTGAGGTGAAATATGACCATAAGCAAAAAGTTATATGCGGGATTCGGTGCATCGCTTGTCATAACGGTAGCGATCGGCGTGGTATCCATGAGGAACCTCGGCACTCTCGGCGACTCACTTACAGACGTTGCTACCAACAAAGCGCGCAATCTTTACTTGGCTGGAGATGTCAACAATCTCACGTCTGACATCTTGGGATCCGCTCGTGGAATCAATGCACGGGCGCACATGAACGATGCCAAAGAGATAGCGCGGCTGCGCGGCGTCGTAGAAACAGAATCGGCCCGCGTCTTGAAAGAAGGAGGGGAGTTCGTTGAGAATGCCGCGAGTCCGGAGCTGAAGCAAAAGATGCAAACGGAGGTGCTCGATAAGATGCCAGCCTTTTCGCAGGCGCTGAATGAGGATTATGACCTCATTGAGAAAGGCAACTTGGTTGCCGCGGACACGGTATTGCGAGAAAAGGTCGATGCCTTGGCTTCGCCCATCAGCGATGCCGGCGATGAGATCTCGCAGGCCCAATACAAGTTTGCCGTGAAGGTAGGCGAAGACGATATCGCCATGATTCCAACCGCGAGGAACGTAGGCATCTTCATGATCGTGCTTGGCCTGGGAGTCGGTTGCGGTATCGTGTGGGTCGTCCGAGGGATCAATGTTATCTTGCAGAGCAGTATCCTTGAGTTGAGCGATGGCGCTGAGCAGGTTGCCACCGCCGCAGGCCAGGTCTCATCTTCAAGCCAATCGCTGGCGCAGGGCGCGTCCGAGCAGGCTGCTTCTCTTGAAGAGACTTCGGCATCTTCCGAGGAGATCAACTCGATGGCACGCAAGAACACGGATAACTCGCGCTCGACGGCTGAGCTCCTGTCACGGTCACAGGACAAGGTCAACCAGGCGAACCGACTCCTCGAAGACATGGTCGTCTCCATGGATCTCATCACGGAGTCGAGCGGGAAAATCTCGAAGATCATCAAAGTAATTGACGAGATTGCGTTCCAGACCAACATCCTTGCCTTGAACGCCGCGGTAGAAGCCGCACGGGCGGGTGAAGCAGGTATGGGCTTCGCCGTTGTTGCTGATGAGGTCCGGAGTCTGGCGCAGCGCAGTGCCCAAGCGGCAAAAGACACGGCCACGTTGATCGAAGACTCTATTACTCGGTCGAACGAGGGTAAGGGCAAGGTAGACCAGGTAGCTCTTGCTATCCGGGCCGTGACTGAAGATTCTTTGAAGGTAAAGGTGATGGTCGATGAGGTAAGCCTAGGGAGCGAAGAGCAGTCTCGTGGCATCGACCAGATCGGCCGAGCGATCGGTCAGATGGAGCAGGTAACTCAAACAAATGCAGCAAGCGCGGAAGAGAGCGCGGCAGCGGCAGAGGAATTGAGCGCTCAGTCTGAGACGCTGAAAGATGTCATCGGTCGTCTTCACGAGATGGTTGGAGGTGGCGGCCAATCGTCTGGTATGTCTCTTCCTTCCACGCGTCGGGCTGCTCCCTCGCCCTCGCAGACGTACCATCCTCGTGCCTCGCAGACGACGAAACCCTTTGGCAGTAGCAACAGAAAAACAAGCGGACCCGTCAAAACGAGCCCACAGTCCGCGAAGCCAACCGCAGCGGAAGTGAACTCATTTCCGATGGAAGAGAATTTCCAATCCTTCTGATCGAATCGACTGTGCATCCGCGACTGCGCTACTTGGTCTCACTCAAGAAAGTTATAGTTTATTCTGCCACGAGACCCTGTCTGTCTCAGACGTTGGAGGCAATTCCCTATATGGATGATAATCTGCTCTCTCAGTTAGAAGAGTTGCGCCTCATCGTCACCGAGCTGGAGGCTGTATCTAGAAAGGCCCTTGGGTTCGTCGGGACGATCCGTTACAAGGAAATCCTCTTCAATCTCAGGCCTGCCTCCGTCATACCCGATCTTTCGCCTTTAGCCTACTTCGACCTTGTTGAGTATATTGACAATGCGGGCGCGGAAGCTGCGACGGTTCGTCTATACGATCAGCTCTTTCCATTGCTGTCGTGCAGGCACCAATGGACTGAGCCGAAAGGGTTGTTGGATAGAGATGGCAAGCCCATCATGTATGAGTCCCTTCAAGACTTGGGTAACGTATTTATCTGCGAGCTTTGTACTGCATGTGCAATTGAAACCCCAGAGGCCAAACTTCCCACCGTCGGGAGAACGGTAGAGTCTATTCTATAGAAGCTAGAGACGAAAACAGAACCGACGTTACTCGTCTCCGGACTCATCGGTCAATACGTAATATGCTTTCTGCACTTGAACTTTTTCGCCCTTTCCGCACTTGACACGGAGCTGTCTAAACGGGAGGTTCATTCGGTCGTTGGTCGATGTGTAGCTCGCCAGATACTGCGCCTGCAGCTCGTGCTCGATTTGCGTGAAAGCGGTATCCAGCTTCCTTTGATCAGTACCAACATCGATCACGCGGCCACCTGTCGAGCGGGCCAAGCGATCCATCTCGACCATTGCGCGATAGGCTTGTCTCCTATCCGCGGAAGATTTATCGGTGGTTAGAACAACGTAGACAATCGTATCCCCTTTCTGTACCGCTGCAGTCGCAGATTTGAGAGTGTTCTGAGAGCCTTCATCATTACCATCCGTGACAACTAAGAGAACTCTACGGCCGGCGGCTTGCTGCAGTTCATCGTGGACCGCAAGATAGAGCGCGTCATAAAGCAGGTCTCCGCCCAAAGCGCGATTACCGCTCAAAGACTTACCTGCCGGGCTCGCACCGGCTTTGAACGCTGCGTGGTCGATTGCCTGTTGGATAAATGCAGGCTCATTTGAAAAATCGGCCAACAGATCGACGTTCGAGTCGAAGGAAATAAGGAACGTCTCGTCTTTCGGCATTGCGAGGTGGTTTAGAAATAGTCCAGCGGCTTCCCGCTCAAAAGGCATCACACGTCTCTGGCTGGAGCTTGTATCGAGGAGCAGCCCGATCGACAGCGGAAGATTGTCCTCAAAGGTAAAGTCCTTGATCTTCTGAGGGACTCTATCTTCCTCGATCGCACATCCGCCCTTCTGTATGTTTTTGATGTATCCGCCCTTGTCGCTTACAGACAAGTAGACATTGACCAAATCAGTCGTTACCTTCAATCGAGGCGTCGACAGGTCGCCGTCCGTCTGACCAGTAGCACTAATTGCCCAAAGAGGCGCTCCCAGTGAAGGCGCATCCTGTGCTTGCAAGGTAAACGAACCCGCGACGACCACGCATGAAAGGGAAGAGAACAGGACCGCATGGTGCATAGTAAGATTAGATAATTATTGGGTCAATACGGTCAGCTAAAATCCAACTCCAAGCCTGATCGCGGCGTAACCTAGGGTTAGTCTTTAGTGACATCTGCCGGTTACTCGAACAGGCCCTAGAACCAGTCTCATAAATACCCAAGGGCTGTGATCTGTTGCATTCTGGAAATGCTCTGAGCGGGTCCGTATTCGGCCATGACTGGACGTTGGGAGTTGACCGAAGAACAGTGGGTTTTGGTTGAGCCGGTGCTTCGTCCGGCTCGTCGCGAGGATAACCGCGGACGTCCGTGGCACGAGACCCGTGCCGTGTTGAATGGCGTTCTTTGGGTGCTCGGTACCGGGGCACAGTGGCGCGAGCTGCCCGAGAAGTATCCTCCGTTCCAGACCTGTCATCGCCGCTTTCAGCAGTGGATTCGCACCGGCAAGCTCGAAGAGGCGCTGCGCCTGCTGGCGCGGCTGCTCTACGCACAAGGCAAGCTCAACCTGGAGGAAGCGTTCGTCGATGCAACCTTCGCGAGCGCGAAAAAGGGGGCTTCGCGGTCGGCCCCACGCGCCGGGGCAAGGGCACGAAGATCGTCGCTGTCGCCGCTGGCAACAGTCTTCCTCTCGCTGTATCTGTCCAAAGCGCTTCGCCTGCCGAGTGCAAGCTTGTTGAGGAGGTTCTTGCCGGAAGCTTTCTCGACGAACTGCCCGCTCGATTGATCGGAGACAAGGCATACGACTCCGACAAGCTCGACCAGAAACTCAAAGACGAATACGGCATCGAGATGATCGCCCCGAACCGCCGCAACCGTGGCAAAACCCAGGACCGGCGCAAGCTCCGCCGCTACAAGAAACGATGGAAGGTCGAACGCCTCTTCGCCTGGATGCACAACTTCCGCAGGCTCGTCACACGATGGGAGTTCCACATCGAAAACTTCCTCGGCTTCGTCCAACTCGCTTGCATCCACATGATGCTCAGACGTTTATGAGACCGCTTCTAGTGAGATCGCGTTTATCGAAAAACTTGTACGCCCAATGAACCTCGACGGAGGTTCAGACAGCGGTGACGATGAGTAAGCCCACTATCGCGGAAATCCTGACGCCGAAGCCAGTGGCTCGGCCGCGAATCTACGCATATTCGATTGACGACAAGGCGCATAAGGGACTTCTCAAGATCGGGCAGACAACGCGCAATGTGAAGCAGCGCGTGGCAGAGCAACTGAAGACGGCTGGGATCAAGAATTACAAGATCGAGTTGGACGAACCAGCCGAGCGCGATGATGGGACCATTTTTAGTGATCACGAGGTGCGCGACGCGCTCCGCAAGAAGAAGTTTGAGAACGCTCACCTGGAATGGATGCGTTGCACGCTGGACGACCTGAAGACTGTTCTTACCGAGCTTCGGACGGGGCAACACTTCACCGGCACACATCACGACACCTTCAGAATGCGCCGTGAACAGGCTGAGGCTGTAGACAAAACCTACGATTATTTTCACTCGATCTGGTCTGAGAACCAGCAGGCCGTCCCCCGCTTTCTGTGGAACGCGAAGATGCGCTTCGGCAAGACATTCACCGCCTACCAGCTAGCGAAGAAGCTGGGCACTAAGCGCGTGTTGGTGCTGACTTTCAAGCCTGCGGTGGAAGACGCATGGCAGACCGATCTCGAATCCCATGTTGATTTTGACGGGTGGTACTATCTCTCCCGCAGCTCTGGCAGCGACCCTACAGAGATAGCCGACGACAAACCCGTGGTCTATTTCGGCTCGTTTCAGGACTTGCTGGGACGTGACGAGGCGGGAAATATCAAACCGAGGAACGAGTGGCTGCACGCGGTGAACTGGGATCTGGTCGTGTTTGATGAATACCATTTTGGTGCTTGGCGGGAGACCGCGAAGGAACTGTTTGAGGGTGAAGAAAAAGCCGTCGCCAAGAAAGAAGCAAACCTTGAATACGCTGCGGCGCTAGACGGTGTGAATGAAGACCTTGAGGTGCTTTCGGAGCAGGAAACCGAGTTTCTACCGATCACGACCAGAGCCTATCTCTACCTCTCGGGGACACCATTCAAAGCGCTTGCTACAGGCGAGTTCATTGAGGAACAAATCTTCAACTGGACCTACACGGACGAACAGCGGGCTAAGCAACATTTCGCTGTCAAGAACCCCAGCCAATGGAATCCTTATGACGGGTTGCCGCAGATGCGCCTGCTGACGTACCAGATGCCGGATGAACTGCTGGCGATTGCCAGCGCCGGCGAGTTTGACGAATTCGACCTAAACGAGTTTTTTGCGGCGACTGGCACAGGAAACGCAGCACAGTTCAAGCACAAGGCCGAAGTCCAGAAGTGGCTCAACATTATCCGAGGCCAAGACACCACGAAGTTTATCGATGGCCTGAAGACGGGCACAACGCCACCATTCCCATATTCAGACACTCGGCTGCTCCCGTACCTACAGCACTCGTTCTGGTTTTTGCCAAATGTGGCTGCCTGCCATGCCATGAGGAACCTGCTGGCCGAAAAGCAGAATATCTTCTGGAAAGAGTACGACGTTGTCGTAGCGGCTGGAGCGTCGGCGGGTATTGGATTGGCCGCACTACCCCCTGTGCGTAAGGCCATTGGGAGTGGGTTCACAAGCAAAACGATCACGCTTTCATGCGGCAAGCTCACGACGGGAGTGACCGTGGCTCAATGGTCGGCGATCCTGATGCTGCGCAATCTGAAGAGCCCAGAAACCTACTTCCAGGCAGCGTTCCGCGTGCAGTCTCCGTGGTCTATCAAAAACCCGAATGGTGACAATCCGAACGAAGAGGAAATCCTCAAGCCAGTCTGCTTTGTCTTCGACTTTGCACCGACGCGTGCGCTGCGGCAGCTCTCCGAATACGGCATCGGTCTCTCTCCGAACGAAGCGAATCCGGAGATCGCAGTCAAAGACCTTGTTTCGTTCCTGCCGGTGCTCGCCTACGACGGCGCGAACATGACTCAGGTCGATGCTGGAGGCATTCTGGACATCGCAATAGCAGGCACGTCGGCCACGCTACTGGCGCGCAAATGGGAGAGCGCGCTGTTAGTCAACGTGGACAACGACACGCTGCGTCGAATTTTGGATAACGCCGAGGCAATGGCCGCAGTAGAACGTATTGAGGGCTGGCGCGCGCTGGGCGATAACATCATCGAGACCATCATCAACAAGAGCGAGAAGGTTAAAGAACTCAAGAACAAGGCCAAAGACAAGGATCTAACCGATAAACAGAAGAAACAGCTCACCGAGGAAGAAAAGGAATACAAATCCAAACGCAAGCTTGTCCAAGAAAAGTTGATCAAATTCGCGACGCGCATCCCTGCGTTCATGTACCTGACCGATTTTCGCGAGAACACGCTACAGGACGTGATAACGAAGTTAGAGCCTGACTTGTTTGTGGCTGTGAGGGGCCTGACGGTGAAGGACTTCCATCTGCTCGTGCGCCTCAAGGTATTCAATACCGAGCAGATGAATCAGGCTGTGTTTGCGTTCCGTCGCTACGAGGATGCGTCGCTGCGGTACACGGGCATTGAGAGTCACGAGGGGCTGGCTCACTACGGACTCTACGATACCGTCGTAGCGAGAGACTAAGGCATGAACGAAAAGATGTACAAATCCCCATCACATAACGGCCAAGAGCATCTCACGGGAGCGGTGCTGAGGAGCCGGAAAGATAAGCTAAAACTCGGTCGATTAGTGCGATACGCATTTTGGTATTCGCTTCTTGCAGCGCGGGATTCAAATGCTCCCCAAAGCCGACTTGTAAAGGCATCCCTTCGATGAATTGCGCCAGCAGAGCACACGTCTGGCCATCAACTCTGTGCGGGCCCATCAAGGCTGCTTGCAGAATTTCGCCGTGTGCGCGCGACGCCTCTTGCAGTTCATCGTGCGTCGGGCCGTCGATCTGGTGGAGTTCGTGCGATAGGGCTTTCTGTAGGGAGAGCTTAACTGCCTCCAGGTTTGCGACCAGTCGTTGAGGCTCTTGCACCTGAGGAACATGTTCCCTAAGAGCCTGCGCTAATTTTGCTTGCTGTTCTTGCTGGGATTTCTGCTGCTCTGGCGTCAATGGAACCGTGATGATTGTCGTTCCGGGTGGAACCTGAGTCCACGGCTCTACGATCTTATCAAGACCCATATCCAGCGCGTGGCCGACCCATTCCTCTATATAGTCATGGCGGAACTGCACAACGGTCTTTCCAAACTCCATCAGTCGATTGCCGAACTCCTCTCCCTGCAATCCCGTATCGGAGCAAGCTAGGAATTGGGCTTCAAATTGGGATGTAAACAATCGAACCTTCTGGTCAATGGAATTGATCTTCCTTTGATCTTCAAAATACAGACCGTTGTCTTTCAGAACCACTATGCTGATGGGGGACTTCACATAGTTTGAAGTCTGCTCCGCTAGCCACATCACATACAGCCCCAGAAAGACTCCTTGCGAAATTGGCATTCCGGGACGGTAGAAATTTCGTGCGGCATACTCGTAGCGCTCATCCTCAACCCCTACGAGAGCATAGTCGGTGATCTCGATTGGATCACCAGTGATCGTCACCCATAGGCGAGTTTTCTTATCCTTCTCGGAATAGGCTCCGAGCAAGAATCTGAAGGCGCTATCGATCTTCCGGATCGTTATGCTCTTTTCTTTCGCGAAGGCACGCAGTTCGTCTTTGAAGATTTGAATGGCGCAATCCAACTCTGCGATTTCAGAGTGCTGATATTTCTGGCTGAACCTCCCCACGAATGCATCGATCAAATCTCCGTCGCCGCTCCCAGCAACCGCCATCGGCACCCTACCTACGGCTATCGGAGCGAGCTTTTGCCGAGTAACGCGATAATCGAAGCCGTTCCTGGTCACGGTTTCTTGCGAATCGGCGCAAAGAACATATCCGTCCGTACACTTAAACCCCGCAATAAGGGTCATAGAAATTCCCGCCTCAACAGAAAGCATAGCAAGCTTGCACTTGGCGCTTGTCTTT
>Ga0209208_10007304_pt1 | contig 15002 bp, 10 predicted proteins | sample S1TSphfallax_3_FD_187694 | JGI IMG/M metagenome (GOLD analysis project Ga0209208, IMG submission 187694) | Host-associated microbial communities from peat moss isolated from Minnesota, USA - S1T2_Fd - Sphagnum fallax MG (SPAdes) (version 2) | ecosystem: Host-associated > Plants > Peat moss >...
CCCCCCTCCCCGCCCCCTCATTTGTAATCTTAACATAAAAAATTGGAAAGTTATCCAAATGAAACTTCATCATCAATGCAATTTAGAACTACATCTTCAACTACATTTAAACTAAAAAACATAGTTGAGAAGAACAAATGTAGTTGCAAAGTATTTTTTGCAATTGGAAAATGTCTTTTCAACTACAAACCAAAAAAGTCAACAAGTACAAGTTGAAAATAACATTCTAATTGAAAATGTCAACCACGTGTGAACACCACAACAATACCCATTATTTACCATTTTAGTTGCAAATTGCATATCATTATAGTCAAGAATTATTTCAATTGCTTTCAATTGGTGGATGAACCTCATTTGTTGATTGGGCATGATGTGCACCAAAAATCCAATTGCAATTTTGATTAATTTATAACTATGTAAATTGAACAATTGGCCAATGGTTTGGTGACATGTGGCACATCCACATCCATAGGTTAGGCCATGTGATGCTTGAACATTGACCCCTTAGTGTAAGCATAAGTTAGGTCTAGACTTAAGAAACTAGGTTAAGCTTGAATATAGGCCATTTAATTTAGGTTTAAACTAGGGTTAGATTTAAGCCACATGACATTTAAAAAATGAAATCCTTTTTAATTTGGTTTAACTTTTAAGGTTGAGCCTTTTCAATTGGTTCATTTCAAATGGCTATTATATTTTCATGATTATTGTGTTTTTCCAACAATTTTAGTCCATCCTTTTATATAGTTTGGATTTTTGGATTGGAAGCCAAACAACATGGGATAAACATTTCAATTGTAATTGAATTGTGAGTTAATTACAACTCAATGAGTATAATCTAGTTGCAACTAAATTACACAATAGTCTAAACTTAAAACTAGATTAATAATCTACCTAGCCTAAGTTTAACTAGTTACAATAATATTTGTAGTAATATTCATCCACCATTTTAAATTGCATAGTTATATAATTATAATTTTAAATCTATTATTATCATTTATTAAATAATATGATATTTATTTAAAAATTATTTTTAAAAAAAATTAAATATAATTATTTATCAAATAAATAAATATTAATAACTGGTCAATCTTTATGAATACTAATTCATTACAAATTTTTATTAACCTTTTGTAAAACAACTAATTAACTAAAATATAAAAATTCGGTAATTTTTTAATGACATTTTAATTGAAATTATTATTATAATGTCGTGATAATTAATAATTGGATATAGTTACAACAACAACATTAATAGTATTGTAATTAGGTAGCTAAGCTAGGTTAGGCTAGTTATTTAATTATAATAATTTGTATTGTTATCTAAATTGTTATAACTATTATTAATTAATGTAATAAATAATAAATAATAAAGTATAGAAAATACATATTTGTAAATATAGTGGTGTTACAATAATAATATTTTTTTCAAATAAATAATAATCTATTAATTATTTTGATCATTATTTACAATTTAAGAATATATAAAATAATAAAATTAATTTTTTAAAAAATATATTGGAACTAATAGCCAACATTAAAATAAACATTAAAATTTCAAAACAATATTAATAATGTATCCTTACTTGATATGTTGTAAACTAAAATTGACTCTACATATAAATAATAAATTACACATGTATTGAACATACACATTATTAAGTTAACCTACATTTTAGAATTTCATTAAATTTTATTTTCAAATTAAAATGTAATAATTATATGCATAAAAAAATCATCATACATAACCATTCATTTATATAAAAACATTTACATGTAGCCTAATAATTTATCAGTTTTTATTATAATTAAAAAAATATTAAGACACCATATGTATAAAAATGAATAAACATTAAAGTTCCACAAGTAACATAATTTGATTTGTTGTAAAATAACATTTGATTTACATAGAAATAGTTTATTACATATATTGAACATAAATTATTACAAACTTCTTTGTCAAATTTTCATTAAAATTTATTTTGAAATTAAATATGAAATATTTATATGCACAAAAAACTACCATTCATTTATAAAAATAAAATTTACATGTAATTTAATGTTATCAAAATCTAAAATAAATATTAAAATATTATATGTATAAAATTGAAGTCACCTATTAATTATTTAATGTACTTAAAAAAGATAGTCGCAACAAAGTTGCAGACAAGATTGCATTTCATATATTTTCTAAAACATTTTATCATCCATATATGTGTGTTGATGTTGTCACCAAAATAGTTGAACATTATTCAATGTTTTGATTATGTGCCAACTAGAGAACCTTAGATGCTAAAAATATTTCGAGAATGGTCCTTTAGTTGAAACATGGTTCACACTATTTACCAACATAGTTGGGTTTCAACCTAGAAACATTGTTGATGCTGGGAATATTTGGCAAATGACCATTTAGTTGAATTTTTTTTTCAACAATATACCAATAGAATAGATTAGTTGATTTAAAAATTTAAAAATCCCAATTGTAACATAGTTGCAAATGGTGTGCACTTGAAAACTTTTTGGTTTAAAAATGGGAATTTTCTACTTGTGACACCTTGGGACATTCAAGCTCTTGAATTATAATCAAAACAAGTGGAAGGCCGGTCATGTTTTATAAGCAATTGTTTTGCCACCCACATTGGTACCTCCACTAAGTTATGGATACATGGTAAATCTCCAAAAAAAAAACAATTTGATGTGAAAAGTGAAGATTTTTTGACCTACACTTGCATGGATTTTATGACAACTAATGTGGCATGTGCTATTGGCCCAAGTGTGAACCCAAATTACAAAATAGGGAAACTCAAAATGTGAACATTGTTTTGCAACATATGTATCAATGTTTTGAACAACCAAATATGAAAGGAAGTAATGCTTGAATTGAATGGTAAGCCTTCAAGTGTTACCACATTTTCAATTGATTTTTCCTTCCAAAACTTGGAATTTATTTGAATTTTCAGCAATAGAACTCACTTTAAAAAAAATATCCCCCACATTCCAAATTAAACTCCATTAAATCTTGCTCATCAAGGTCTTTCCAACAACACCAAAGGCACATTCCAATTCCTTTGAAATTTTCAGTTATAATTTAATTTAATTTTCAATGAAGAAATCATTCAATATTCAAAAACTTTTGCATTGCAAGTCCAAACATCATGGAACCAAGCCCATGCACTCCTCCTTGTTGAGAGCTTTCCAAAGACACCAAAAACACAATCTAAAGCATCTCGGTTCATTGGATCTCATACCTACAAAACAAAACAAACTACCTTCCTTCATAAATAGATGATGGCAAGTTTGTTGGGAAAACAAGGGAAGTGTGTGCATTGTAAGCAGATGTATTACATTCTACAACATGTAATTTATTATCCATGGATGGAAGAATTTTGTAAGACCATGGATTTTGCAACCCAATAAATAAAACTTGGAGAAGCTTGCTAAGTAAACCTTTCAAATATTACAAAAGGGAAGGTGGTTTTTAATGACTACCATGGGAAAGGCAACTTTGCTTTCCAACATAAAATCAGAAAAATGAAATCAAAATATAATTTCTAGTTATTCATGGTGAAGGTAATACCTTCCAACCCCATGTTTGTATTTCAAAAAGTTGTTGATCCAACAAGCTAACACACTAGTGACTTCCACCATATTGTTTTACTTGTGATGTGTTGTTACCTTCCACCAAACTACATGTAGATTGTTCTTACCATCCTACAACAATTACCTTCCAATGATCTTCTATACTCTAAAGAGCTAGTTGCATCTGTAACACAACAAATTAGAGATAAATTAATACAAAAACTATATTTTACATCAAACTATATTCAACTATCATCATACTAAAGAATAAACATCATAACACAAATAAAGAAAAAAAAAGGGGTTACCACATGTGATGCACACAAGGTTTATAATCTTTACACACATTGGCATTATTTTTATTCCATATAATGTTTTCTCTTGCATTCCTTCAAAATTTCATACAAGAATGATAAGGGTCCATCTCTGAATCACCTTTTGTTAATACCGTACAAGGTGCACATTTCTCCCACCAAAACATGGTTCCTTATTTTAATCCATTCACAAATCCATAGTAGTGATTGGTAAACAAATACCAATCATCCATGTCAATAGGCTAACTAATCCTAATGGCTTCATCCACTACAAGAAAACAAATATTTTACCAAATTTAGTAATTATCTAGTTATTAGGATGCTCATATAATTTACTTATCTAAGTAAAAAAATTATTTTTAACAAATTCATTCATCATTCAACTTGGAATTGAAACGGAGTTCAATGTTTAACAAGTTGTGCTAAGTGAGTCAAATCTTGTCCCATGTAGAGAATGAAACATAATCCAAAATGGTAGACTTGTTGTGACATGTGCAAATGGACAATACATAATAGTTATTGACATTTGTCTTATCTTTTTTAATTTGCTTTTGCTCATGAATGTGGAATGCATTATAAGTTTTAAATGCAATCTCATATTACCTAAGGGCTGAAACATATCAACTTTTCAACTTCCATCCATTTCAATGTTTCAAAATTTTCATTTGACATTAATTTTCATCCATGTTTAGAAAATTACTATGCAACAAAATATTTTTCCACGGAATCAAATATTCTTTTGATTGACAAGATATATTCCAAAAATATTTTATTTACGTGATAATAAATATTTTAAAAACATTCCTTTAAACTCACTTGCTCATCGTCACCTTCTCACAAGCTAGCATTGTTGCCCAAAACTAACATGTTTAAAAAAAAACTTGTGTATTGTTCATTTAAAGAAACACATTAGACCCAAACCCAATGGTTCCTCTAAAGAACCCTACCTCGACCAACATCAATGGGTACCTATTTAACCGAAATTTGAATCATGCATTTATTTTTTAATGTGAAAATATGGTTAATAAATATAACCCAGAAATTGGTAAGGCCAAAATGTGGGCATCTTATGAATAAAGAGTTATTGCAAAGGTGAATATATTGTAACAACCAATGTTGGTTGAGTTCAAATACTTGGTTCAACAATTCTAGGTGGGGAAAGTCTCACCACAAGACTCGCCTTAAGGCATGTAATATCCTATAAACTTGGCCTTGAGCTCGATTTGAAAATTCCTAGGGTTAGCTATATTTATCCTCAAACCCCACCTAATGAGTCTTAAGGTCTTTTTAAAGGGCTTACATCTTAGGTGATGTAGGCATATGTTATTGGTAGGGTGTTGGGGTTAGGAAATAAGGGTTTTGGATTTAGTTGAACCCATTCATCAAAAGGGATCATACTAGATTGAAGGTTTCAAGGAAAGCTTTGAATTGATGTTGATCTTTTTTTTTTCCTTTGTTAACTCTTTCATTTCTTTTGTCTTTTGTTTTCAAAAGTATAATTATTGAATATGGGACAAACTTGAAGTAGGTTGTCCAAAGCTTCTTGTTCTTCACAAACTTCTAAAATATATGTTGAAATTTATCGTGTTTACTTGCTTTGATAAAACAACCATTATGTTGAGCATTCTAGTTTTTGTTGTGCATGTTTGAAAAGTCATATGGATACATAAGAAAGGAAGTGGTAGTTGTGCAAGAAGGTCCAACGTATTTGTGAGGCCCATCAATTGATGAATGTTGGGAAGTGCAAAACCACTTACTAATTTCACATGTGCACACACCCTTATTCATGTCCAACCATAGATTCCATTTGTGACTCGAAGGGAGGTTAGTTCTTAGTTCTAGTTTTGCTCCTTCTTTGTGATTGATGATGTATGTCAAAAATTGAAAGTTTTGTCAATGTGAAACACATGGGTTATGGAAATCTTTTGTAATGAGTTGTGTGATCTCTTTTCACGTGTTCAAATTCCAGCTTTTGGAGTATATGTCTCCAGAGTGCATGGAATATGGAATCGTGAAAGATGATAAACTTAAGGAAATCAATTAGAAAACATGAACCTCGGACCCAAAAATTCTTCAATTTGACCAACATTGGTATAGTAAGGTAATAACCTTCAAGGAAGAATATAATACAAATTGGCGGCATCTCCCCCAAGCACGATTTCCAACTCTAGGCCTTATGTGGGAAATTTCACATAGTAAGGCTCACTTTACACTAGGAGTAAGGCCTGATGTTCAACCCAAATCAAGCATTCCTATTGGTGCAAAAGTTGAAATTGGCCCCAAGGAGTCAAGGCTGAAATAGAAAAAGTATTTTCAATCTGCCCCAAGCTACTAATAAATGCTGAACTACATGGCCTTGTATTGGCCCCAAGGCCAAAAAAAAGAGGGATATCATCAAATCTGGGAAGCCAATCTGCAACCCTTGGGGCCAAACAACAAGCCAAGAAAATGCTCAAAGTTGGCCCCCGAGTTTTTTTGGCCTGGCTCCTAATGTAAAAGGGGGACTAACTTTCAATACATGTTTTCATAATGCTTGCAAAAAGGGTGTTTAAAAATGCCAATACTTGGCTTACAAAAATGATGTTGGGAAATTGAAATTGATAAAATTATTATACACTTGTTGTAATGTTAACAAAAAATAAATTAAAAATATTTTTGTAATAAGAACCTTGTTGTTTGAAATATTCATAAACTTAATCAAATACCTAAAAAAAACAATTAGTGTAAAGTTTGGGATCTACGTGCATCAAACGACCATTTTGAGATGATATTAGATAATTATATAACCTGTTTTTTTATCATCTTATTATTATTTAGTTATTTAATATATATACATATTAAATTCATATTAAATTAATTATAATCTATCATCTTAAATTATAATTAAATTAGTTATTTGAATAAAATGTACCCTCTTTTCTATTTAATCAACTTATAATTTTTACTTAACAACCAATATATTGCACCTTATATTTTTATTCATGTATTTTTCACTTTTATTTTACCAGTGTCCCTTGGATCAAATATTGATATTTCAACAAATGTAAACACCCTATAAATATTATTGGTATTGGGCAACAATAAAAAAACAATGAAAATAAATGTATTTGTGAGAATCCATCTAGAACTCTAATGCATAACCATGGGATTACCTTGCCATACATAAGAATATCAAATGGTTAATTAATTATACAAGAGGATCAAATGGCAATAATATTATTAATTATCACTTTACAATAATAATCTGATTCATATGTTATTACAGTTTAAAACTTCTAAAATGAAAAATAAATAAAACCCAAATACGCATAAAATGAAAAGAAGTAATTTTTCTAAGCTAATGTATTCTAAAATAAAACAATAAAACATTTTATGGATTAAAGCTTTAAAAATTCATTAAAATGACTTGGTTGTATTTTCTACAATTTAAGTGTAAGGTTTGACACTTGGGGAGGCGAGTTTGGATTTTAGTATTTATGGTTTGTAAGGTGCATTATTCTTATTTCCCATCTTTCTCTTCATATTTAATTATTTAATATTATATATATATATATATATATATATATATAAGAGAAAAAAATCCAATTCTTTATTTATTATGCTTGGTAAGATTTCCCAACATTCTTAAAATTTTATGATGAAAAATTGAGGATGAAAACCCACTCTCATTAACATCCCCACCTTAACCTTACCAAAAGTTTTTAAAAAGGAATAAAAAAGTGGACCTAAATTAATTAATCTAATAATTAAAATGTCGATATAATAAATGAATGAATAAAGCGAAGCGATTTTTAAAGAAATAGTTAACAAAAAGGCGCTGGACGAACGATCGAACGACGACCGGAAGTTAAGGACGAACGAGTTGGAATTAAAAAACAAGAAAAAGTGAACTGAAACATTTTTAAATTTTAAAGAAATAATTAAAAAATAAGGTACTAGACGAACGATCAAACGACGAACGGAAGTTAAGGACGAACGAGTTGGAATAAAAAGAAGAAAAGTGATCTGAAACAATTAAAAATATTAAGAAATAATTTAAAAACAGGCACTAGACGAACGATCGAACGACGAACGGAAATTAAGGACGAACGAGTTGGAATAAAAAAGTGAACTGAAACAATTTAATGAATCAAAATTTCAAGAAATAATTTTAACAAAAGGCCACTAGAAGGACGATCAAACGACGAACGGAAGTTAAAAAGAAAACGAATTAGGGGAAAAATAAAGAACTGAAATAAGTTAACGAGTCGAATTCTAAAGAAACAATTTAAAAAATGGCCACGTGACGAACGATCGAATGACGAACGGAAGTTATAAGCAAACGAATTAGAATAAGAAAGTGAACTGAAATAAGTTATTGAGTCGATTTCTAAAGAAACAATTATAAAACCGGCCACTGGACGAACGATCAAATGACGAACGGAAATTATGGACGAACGAAGAGAGCTAAGGGACGAACGGAGAGAGCTGCGGGACGAACGAAAAGACGAGCAGCATTGACACAGCGAAGGGAGGGAAACGGGAACGCAAAAGCGCCAACGCCCAAAGTCCCCCTTTCCTCCTCTCCTCTCTCGCAGTCTGTGTCTCTCTCGCCAATTTCTTGAGGCATTTCTTCCGCGCATGGATCTAATTCGGATTCCTAGACTCGTGTTGCAACAGAAATCGATCGTGCGCCGTTTTTTTCCGCACACCCAACAACTCAGTTGCATAGAAATTGGACATTCTCTGCCTCCGTCGGTCTCTCCCCCCCCCTCTACCGTCCCCTGTTTTCCCCCCCCCGACCCCCCCTTTCTTTCCTTTCCATGTTGATCTCATTACTGCTTGACCTGCCAAGCTCCCAGCCCTAATTGTTTGCTCCCTGAATTGGATGCAGATTTCGCAATTGCTTGTATTGCAAGCACCCATATCATTGCTGAATTTCACTTGCAGAGAGTGAGACGGATAGAGCCTCAGAGAGACAGAGACATAGAGAAAGAGAGAAGAGAAGAAGGGAAAGGAAGTGTGGATACCTACATATGTGTGTGTGTTTGTTTTGTGTGCAGCATTTGGAAAGGAGTGAAAGAAAGTGGGACAAGGGGAGGTGGGGGGTTTGAGAGGGCGGAAGAAGGCGGCATCAGCAGCAGCTCACAGGAGCTACAATGCCACTGTTGAAACGAAGGCCGTATACTGTGATGAAGCCTCCCAAGGATCTGAAGCCTAATGAGGAGGTCTTTCAAGTGCGCTTCACTAAAGAGATTTTCAGGGACTATCAGTATCCTGTCATATTGTTTTTTTTTGCGGCAACCCATTTTTGCTTGAATGGGTTGTTGTGCTTTTTCTTTGAATGGGTCTTTTGATTGTTTCTTCTCTTCTCTGTTTTGGGTGTTGCGTTTCTTGTCTTTTGGGGGTCGTCGTCGTCGTCGTTGCCATGGATTGTTTGATCACAGGAATTTCTGGTTTCTCGTTGAATTCTGTGCATCTAACTGAAGGATTAGATGTCGCAGCACATGCCCATACATGAATGAATAATTTTATGGAGAGAAATGCACACACACACACACAGAGCAGTTGGATCACACAGAGCAGTTGGATTTTCTATTGAAGGTGAGAGGAGGGGGGATATATATTTTTGGGGGTGTATTGCTGGTTTTTCCAGGTGCTTTGGCTTTTGCACAGAGAACAATCCTTGACTTTTGGATTCACAGAGATTATTTGAGTTGCATGAATTTGTATCGACGCAGGGTTTGGACTTGTAAGGTATCAGGGAAGTCCAATCTGACATACGAAGAAGCTGTAGTATCAGAGCGCAAAGCCACTGAGAAAGTTCAACAATTTCCAAAGGAGTTCATGGGACCAGTCTTACATTTGGTCCAATTCAGTTGTGTGATCTTTCTTTCATCCCCATGTCTGTGGAACATTGAAATTTGAAACAAATTTGGACAGTTTGCGCCTTTGACATTTGTATAACATGCAAAAAATGCTTTCAACTTTTTACATTGCCTGTCTTTTGCTAGATTTTTGGCATCATGGCATATACCGGCAGAGCTCAGGGGTGTTACATTTTCAGAAACAGATTTGAATATTGGGCCTGATCAATGGTTGCAAGATCTGGGTGTACGAATGGGTGCAGGTCGACTTCGGATTGATGAGCTGGTTGATAGGCTCTACAAGAATTTCAAGGAAACGTTTGTAGTAGGGGAGGTGGTGGTAGGTGTCCGTGAAGCTTCACCATGTATGTGCCGGATTTTGAAAGTTCTTGAGGATGAGAAGGATGGATCCCATCAGTATGAGGTTGCGTGGTTAGATGATGACAATAGAAGAATTGGTACATCCAAGGAATCTGCAGACAACCTCAAACGCAAGAAAGTGCCTTTCTCTCGGGCATTGCTTAAAGCTTTTGTCAGGGAATCAGCATCCTCAGGTCCCTCCAGGAACTCACCATGGTCTGTGCATGACAAACATGCCAGGAAGTACAAGATAGCTTTAGTTGCTCCAGAACAGATAAAGCCAAAAGAGACACCATCAAAACGTACACCTCCAAGTGAAAGGGGACGACGGAATGAAGTGAGTGATTTGGATTCTTTTCTTGCAATGCATTGACTATGCTTATGGAACTCTTTGTAGCTCAGGACCTAGGGAATTGAATTCAAGCATCAGTATCATAGCTCCTAGAATGCATAGAGGATTTGTGAACTGTCCTGACGGGGGTTTTTGCACATGCACAAGAATTTTGTCTTTCTTGTGTTTGTTATTTTGCTGTGAACATCAAGTGCCCAATCCTCAAGTGCCTCCTAATGCATTGACTTCGAGATACAGGTTGATGAAACAAAGAGACAAGCAAACTCACAAAGGAAGCGCAAGCAAACTGAGGGTGGAACAACTGAAAAGAAAGGAGACAAGAAAAGACAACATGTTGAAAAAAAGGGTAACTTGTTACACTGAGAATTACAAATCAGGGAAAGACTGAACAACAAGCAGATTGAATGGAGCAGACCCATTTGTATGTGCAAGTGTTGCTTGTTCTAAGAGTGGAACATCAACAGTATGAATGTCATGAGTGGAGGTTTCATGATGGTACTGTCTTTCTGTTAACTTGTAGTTTCTGGAGAACTGAAGCATATCTGGACATTTTTGCAGCTATTTTCCAGCAGCCCATCCAATACCCAATTGAGGATTCTCAAGTCAAGCCATCACCAGAAGATCCCCAGCTTGCTGATCGCCCAGTTCCATCCACAGATTTTATCCTGCCTATGGAATGCATGGGTGACCTGCTGATGGTTTGGGATTTTTGTTGTTTATTTAGCAAGGCACTCCATCTGTCACCTTTAACCATAGAGGAGCTGGAAAAATCACTTGATTATACGGAAGGTGAAGCACCCTTGTTGATTGAGATGAATTTTGCACTGCTCCGGGTTGCTTTGACAGACCCCATACGCCGAGAAGAATTTTGCCATAAAAGAAAGCGGCGGATTGAGGTCAGCTCTTACACTTGTTGCTTCAATTTTGGTTATGGGTTAGGGTTTTACTCTGAGAATCCTCTCTGTCTTTCTGGTCTCTCAATAGAACTTCTATGAGCTTTTACTGATTTTGGAGTTGCTGCAGATCATGATGGTGAACTGGCAGGATGACCTTTGTGACTTCTTAGAGTTACCAAACCAACGCAAATTCACAGCACATGTTCCTACAATCCGTCAGGGCTTGTACAGACAGCTGGATGCCTCTGTAAAGTTGAAGATTCTTACTGAATTGGTAGGTTGTTGCCTTAGCTCGAATGCAATCAGAACCCAAATAGATGAAAATATTGAGGAACATCAGCTTGCTGCTGCTAGCAAGCGGGAAGCTGAGGTGGAAGAACTGAAAGCAAAGAAGGAAGAACAAGAGATCCTGAAGCGACAGCGTACTGGGAATACCAATGGCCTGACTCTAGAGAATGGTGACCAGGAAGGCAAAAATCTAGAGAATGGCAGAGAAGACAGAGATCTAGAAGGTGATAATACATCATTGTTGTAGTTTCCTTGACTTCTTGCTCCATTTATGCTAATACAGGTATTGAGATCCATGGAGGCTGTATGGTTCTAGTTTTGACCACAGAAACTGGTACTTGCAGCTTTGATGAGTTGTTTCTTAGATTACTTGTTTCACTGCTTGCTTGTGGCCTCTGCATTTGTCTCTCACTCTTATTCTTGTCTGGTTTTTGCTATGCAAAAGGATAAACGATTGACCATCTGGAAAGCCTTGTTCATGTAGAGGGTGGTGAAGAGTATGATGCAAAGGATCTTCAGGGTCAGGTCCTGGAGGATGAGCATCCCACAGGCTGGACAGTTAAAGGGAAGCGCAATTCTTTGGGGAGCCATTCACCAACAATCATCAGTAATGGGCTTATAGTGTACACCTTCTGACCTCTTACACCTCCAGAAGTTGGCATAAACATCTGCAATGTAATCCTGATATATGAAGAACCATTCTGCATGTAACCCTAGTGAATTATGTGTCGTGTCTTAAGCAGCTGTTTCTGTCAAGTTAACTCTGGGGGTAGCTTTTCAGGAAAGAGGAAAGTCACCATCAAAGTGCATCAGTCAGTAGATCAAGACACATGCTATTGAAGGAAAAAGTTGCTGCAAAGTTAGCACTAGAGAAAGAGAAGGAGCGACAACGCAGTGAAGAACAGAAGAAACTCCAGGAGAAGAGGAAAGAGCAAGCTGAGGCACTAGCACAGCGCAAGCTCCAGGAGCACAAACTGGCTGAGAAACTGAAGAAGGTGCATGACTACTGACCCATTGCACAAGGAATGTTATGTAGAACAGTGCACCTCAGATTTTGTCCTGAAAACTTCTAGATTTGAAATCTTTATTGATTCACAGTAGTACTATCTGGGTTTTTAATTACTCTGAAACTTTGGAGGTGCAGCAAGAACATTTGGAGCGAGAGATGGAGAAACATTACATTCGGACTATGCCCCTTGGCAAAGATCGCTTTCACAATCGATTTTGGTTCTTTTTTAGGGAGGGCCGACTGTTTGTGGAGAGTGATGATTGCAAACGATGGGGCTACTATAGTGCCAAAGAGGAGGTAACTACCTTTCAAGTATCTGTGGCGCAAAACATCCCTCTTATATTATTGATATTGTTGTTGTCTTCCCTTGTCCATGATTTTTTTCTTTTTGCCCTCTCTGCACAATTTTCAACAAGCATTTTGTGTATGTGCAGCTGGATGCCTTATTCAACTCCTTGAATGTCAAAGGGATCAGGGAGAAAGCTTTGCACAAGCAAATGGAGACAGTATATGGCAAGATCAGGTTAGTTGCCTCTTTGTTTCTAAATCTGTTCTAGAACTTGTACATCTTTCTGAACCTTCATGGCACAGCTGTAGTAGTTATGGTGTTGTTTGCATCTCTGCTTCTGTGTCATCAGTCGGGATGCAAAGATTGTGACCTGCTGGCACATATGTCTTAAGAGTGCAGTCTTGCAATATCACAACCCTGAATCAAGCAGCCATGGTTTGAGAAACCTTATTCATGCGAAGGTCAGATTTTCTGTGATTTGACCCATCTGTGAAACATCTATGTTTGTTCCCAGTTTGATTTGGAATTTCTTGTTGGGTAAGTGCAGTACTGCATTGCAAAAGAGGTCCAAGGAGCTTGCACAACGGTATGCAGTTGAAGAGGCATCAGTCAGACGTTCAGAGCGTGTGCGCACAGCTCCCCGCCTCACTGGATTCTTGGCTTATGTCAACCGGTTACGAGCGTAATGAGTTATCTTCTGTGTTTCATAGATCAAGACACAGATAGATTGAGAGGGAGATAAAGAGGCACACTCTGGCAGCATTTTCTCCTTCCTCTTTGGCAGGGGGGAGCAGCATGGGAATGATGCAGAAACTGAAATACACTGACACAACATTCAAGACTTTGGAGAAGAACAGTTTCACACATCATGTTACAGGTAAATATTCCTTCATTTGCTGCAATCAAGCAGCAGCAATGGGTTAGTGACTTATTTAATCCCCTTGGTGCATGTGGGCGACGCAAGCTTGAGTTACGCTTGTGTTGACCCTTTGGACCCATATTGGGAGTTCTGGGTATAGTTCTTTAGCTCTCTCTACTACTTTACAAGAGAACCTCTGTTTTTTCCCCCAAAGGCTTGTAGTTGTGGAACATCCTTCCACCTTCAGATTCAGATACACAATATTCACATTGATTTTGTGCTTGGAAATCACACAATGAAACACCAAGGACAAGAGAAACGCCTGATCAAGGTATTTGTCCCTTCTGTACAAGATGGGCCTTTCTTTTTCTGTAAAATTTTTGTTCTTGATCACATTCAACTTTTCCTACTTGTTTATCAAAAGACTGGTCATTTGTTCTTCAGGCTCTGAACTGGTGTTGATCTTGTAAATGATTGAAAGTCAATACCAGACCAACACTACTCTGCACCCATGGTTTGTATTAGCTTCATTGTCTCTCTGCTTCCAGTTCTTGTCTAAAGTTTGAACTTGTGAATCTTCTCTTCTAGAAATTTCTAAGTGGCTAAGCTCCATAGAAAAGCTACCTATATCAGTGGTGAATGATCTGTGGGTTGTCAAGTTGCAGGAAGCTCTTGCAAACTATGCAAAATAGTTTGGTGCTTAAAAACCTCTTTGGGGGTAGTTGAACAACTTTCTTTAACTGTGCTTGCATTTTGCTTGAATCCTGCATAAAAATGTTGCAGTCTTTCAAGCCAATTTGAACCTCTTCTCATGCAAGCACTTATCTTGAATACTGCATTAAGATGTTGGGAGTCTTTTGAGATAATTTCTACCTCTTCTCATACTTGTTTCAATTCTTGGGTATTCTGTTTGTCAGTTCTAATTCTTGTCCAGCTTTTGTTTCTAAGATATGCTTAATGAAAATATTTGTAGACGATCTGCTAGTTGTTGATATCAAATGAATTCTTTTGATTTCATGTATAGAGACAAAAATCTCTATAGCATTTGTCACCCAAAATCATACTGTGAGCTTTTAATGACACTTCCGAAGGTTGGTTATGCATTTTCTTGGACTTTAACAATATCCCAAGATTGTAATTGACATGTTATGTGTGTGTTGTTAATCAGAGCTTGTGGGCTCCTATGTTGTTGGCCCAAGTATATTAAACCTCT
>Ga0209208_10007305_pt1 | contig 15001 bp, 19 predicted proteins | sample S1TSphfallax_3_FD_187694 | JGI IMG/M metagenome (GOLD analysis project Ga0209208, IMG submission 187694) | Host-associated microbial communities from peat moss isolated from Minnesota, USA - S1T2_Fd - Sphagnum fallax MG (SPAdes) (version 2) | ecosystem: Host-associated > Plants > Peat moss >...
AAAAAAACAAACAAACAAACTTGGTTATAATAGCAAATTTTTAAATTAAAAAATCATTTTTTGGGCTATATATATATATATATATAGAGCTAGCAAAAGAAAGGGCTTCACTCCTAGTGGAGTCCTCACCCACACAACAACATGCCATCTCTAAAGTTGAGGACCCTACCCTATTATTGAATGCCAAAACAAGTTCTTGTCCCTTTAAGACTACTCAAAAGGAGTTGGGTTGTGTTCTAGGAGATCTAGTGTCAAAGAAACCCTCTCCCTAGAATCAAAGGCAAAAACAAAAACCAAAACCACCTTGCTAAGTACTACTAGGTAGGTAGGTAGGTACTAGGTACTAGGTACCCTTGATCACTCCCCCCAAACTTGCTACCCCAAAATTGGTGTAGTACCTACCTAATATAAAATCCTCAAAATCTTTTGTGCATAGAAAAAGAAAAAAACTAGGTACCTAGTACCTACCTACCACACACAAAAAAGAATTAAAACCAACAAAGTAGGTTTAGGGTTTAGGGTAAACCTACTTCTACACAAAGGGCCATTGTATGTTGAGGAATTGTTTTTAAAAAAAAAAAAGTTTGAACTGAAATGGAACTTCAAACCAAACATTTTCAAAAATAAAAAATAAAAATAAAATGGTAACCCATAAATACATTCAATTTTCATTCCCATTATTATTATTATTTTTGAAAAATGTTGGTTTGAAGTTTCATTTTCAATTCACACTTAAAAAAAAAAAAAAAATCTATTCCTCAAAATACAATGAGTCCAAATGAAAACTCCATCATTTTTTTAATAATATATACTCTTTCTCTCTCTCTCTCTCTCTCTCTCTCTCTCTCTCTCTATATATATATATCCATTTGGGCACAAACCCATTTAGAGGAGAAAGAGCAAACCCCATTTTCATACCATTGTGTTACTTTGGTACCTATGTGTGATGTTTGACCCTAATCCCAAAATTTCCCCCAAAACAATAGCAAAAAATTAGTCAAATCTCTCACACTACCAAAAAAAAGAGAGAAAAAGTTCCCCAATTGTTTTGTTGAAAACAATCACTAATGAGATGAAGAAGAAGAAGAAGATGATGATGATGATGATGATGATCAACCCAATTGTAAGAAATCAAGAATTAATGGGTTGAAATTTTGTTTTCCCCCTCAAATGGGATTGATTTAGTGCCATTTGGAGAGATTTGTTTGGTGATTTTGGTTTTTTTTTTCTGCAAAAGATTTAAAGATTTGCTTTTTTTTTTTTGGGTTTGGAGACATAGATTTTGTTATTTGTGACTTTTTTTTTTTCTGTCAAAAAAAATGATTTTGTTGTGATTTTTGTGAGTGAGAAAAAGAGAGAGAAGAGAGTGTTTTTTTTTTTGGTTGTTGTTGTTTGTGTGTTTTTGGAGAGATTTTGTTTGTTGTCATGTGGTTTTTCTGAGAAACAGATTTTGTTTTGTGTGTATGTGTGTGTGTGATTTCTGAGAGAGAGTTGGTTGGTTTTCTTTGTTTTCAGAGAGAACCGGATTTTGGGTTGTGGTTTTTATTGGAGACATTTGTGTGTGTGTGTGTGTTTTTTGTAAAGAGAAACAGATTTTGTTGTTGTGTGTTTGCTGTGTTTTCTGAAACTGATTTTTGGTTGTGTGTTTGTTTCTGTGTTTTTTTTTTCCCCCTGAAACAGATTTGGTTGAAGGTTTTCTGTGGTTTTCTGAGAGAAACAGATTTTGGGTTGTTGTTGTTGGAGAGATTTTGTTGTTGGGTTGTGTTGTTTTGGTGTTGTGGGTCTTTTATTTTGCTGGGATTGTTGAAGAGCTAGCTCCCCTACACACACCCACAAGACAAAAAAACCAAAAAAGAAGAAGAATAAGGAGACTAAGGAAGAACAAGAACAAGGAGCAGAAGGAAGAGAAGGAGAAGAAATGTTCTCCATTGGCCGTGTGGCGATGTCCTCCTGGTGATGTTCTTCTTCTTCTGCCCACATTGCGGAAATCAATCTGTGTTGGATCCCTTGAGAGGAAGAGCAAGAAGAAGAAAGGGGTTGTAGGGAGGGAGGGGGGCAAGGACTTCTACTGCTGGGATGTTGTTGTAAGGAGGGAGTTGGCCATACATACTACACCCATTCCATTTGTTTCCTCTCTTTGCTTCCCAACTCTTTGTGATGGACGACACCCACCCAAGAAACAACAACAACACTCTTTCGGATACTGGTGGAGGAGGAGAAGGGGCAGCAGCTTTGAGTCTTGCAAGTACGGCGAAAGTCTTTCTTGGAGAAACAGCGACAGCAGCAGCGACACCATCATCAGCAACACCATCAGCAGCATCAGCAGCATCAGCAGCAGTTGTATAACAACGACAACAGGAGGGCGTTTTGAACCTGAACTTTGACACTAGGGTTAGAGGTTGCCATTGCTTGGAAACTCAGACAACCAACCTCACATGTATATGGATGTGAAGGACGCCACAGAGAAGAAGAATAGACATGAGGAGGAGGAGGAGGAACAGCAGGGAAGAAGAATAGGAGCAGGAAGGCATTTCGGTATGTGTTTAAGGATGAAGCAAAAAAATTGACAAGAGTAGGAGCAAGTGTTGTTGGTACTGGCTTGTTCCTTCTTCTTCTTTCTTTCTTTCTTCCTTCTTCGTGGCTATGGTGGGAGAAAGCTTGGGAGAAAGCTTGCAACAATGGTCTGACAGGAAAATTTCTAGGGTTTTGGGTCTGAAGAAGAACTGGATGGGAGAATTGGATTCGGTGGTGCAAGCAAGCATTGCTGCTGCTACTTAGCAATTGGATGTGCATTTGGAATCAGCAGCAGCAATGCGCATTTGGCTTTGAGTTTTCTTGAATCTGGAGTGACATAGAATAAGGCAGGTTAGGGTTTCAGATCCTTCTTCTGCGGATTCTTCAAGTAGGGAAGAAGGGGTTTACTTTTCAGATTCTTCTTGAACTGCAGATTCTTCAAGTACAAGAGGATTTGGTTTCAGATTCTTCTTCTGCAGATTCTGCGAAGAGGAGGGTTTGGGTTTGGTTTCAGATTCTTCAAATAGGGGGGCTTGACTTTGGTTTGGTCTCAGATTCTGCTGTAGATTCTTTGAAGAGGAGGGGTTTGGCTTTGGATTTGTTGGCTACTGTACACTCAGGAGGTGCATCATCCAGAGAGCCTGTGATTCTATTCCTTTTTCTTACTGTGTGAGGTGCATCGACAGTGGTGCTTTGATGCGACTATGAGGGTAGACAATGGCGCCACTCTGCCTGCGCGTTACTACTCATATTGGATTTTTCCTTCTCCTTTTATGCTCTATGGTTCCTCTCAATTCTTGTAGCCTTGTAGATAAGCAGGCACCAAGCAGCTCTTTGACCGAGCTATGGATGCTGCCTGCTTCTTTATCGAGTATCTTGAGCACCAGGAAACCTACTTGTCTTCAGGAAATTACAGAGCGATTGCTTGATCCATTTTGTCAACACCAGCTTGCACAAGAATCTCTTACTTGTGAGGAGGATTTGGGTGGAGTTGGATCACTGGCAACAAAATGCGTACTGACTCAGAACATCACCTTGGCAAGCGATTCAGTGATTGCAGGAGCAGGAACCCTAGAAATCAAGGAAAACATTTCAGTTTCGTGCGAGGTAGCTGGTTGCAACTTGGCTATCTTGTTGGAGGGTGATTTGAACCTGGGGGAGAAGTCTTCAATCAGATGTGGGACCCTTGTGGTTCAAGCTGCAAATGTGAACCTTGGTGACAAATCCACATTCAGCACGACTGCATTGGCAGGAGATCCACCCCCTCAGACTAGCGGAACACCTTCTGGAACTGATGGAGCAGGCGGAGGTCATGGTGGGCGAGGTGCTTGCTGCTTGAAAGATGAGACAAAGGAGCAAGGCGACACCTGGGGTGGTGATATGTATGACTGGTCTACGCTGCATCGACCTTGGAGCTATGGCAGCAAAGGTGGAACCACTCACGCGAGTGAAGATCTTGGTGGAAGGGGAGGGGGACGCGTGAATGTTACAGTTACAGGAATCTTGGTGGTTGATGGCTCGATTGAGGCAGATGGAGGTTCTGTTGGTGAGGATGGTGGTGGCGGATCAGGAGGTAGCCTCTACATCAAGGCTTCTCGAATGTAAATTTTGCTGCTCCCCCTTTTCTTCTCTCTCTCTCTCTCCCTCTCTCTCTCTTGTTCTTTCACATCTCAAGTATTGCTGTTTCTGAATGTTGAGAGAGAGAGTGAGAGCATGTGCCTGAAGGTGGTATTGAAACTGTGGGTGGGCTTGAATCTTTTGACTTTGGTTTTGCAGTAAAGGAAATGGGCAAATCAGTGCATCAGGGGGAACTGGACGTGGAGGTGGCTCTGGAGGTCGCATTGCAATCAACTGTCTGAGGCTTGATGGAGTTACGGTTTCTATCCATGGTTGGGTTTCCCTATCTCTCCTCCTCCTTCAAGTGTCTGGCAGCTTGTTTGCTTGTTCTGAAATATGTTTTGATGGGATGGAACTTTGATGCACGTACAACCTTACAAGTCCTGTTCAATGTCGTTGTTGTCTCAAATTCAATCTGTCTTGCAGTCAGCATTCATGCATGCATGTGTAACCTGTAACTTCTGAGATCTGTAGTTAGATTATCCAGCTCTCAGAAAAGAGTGACCTGACATTTTCTATTTCCCTATTGTTTTCTTTTTGTTGGCAGGTGGGAATAGTCTTGGTTGCCCAAAGAATGCGGGTGCGGCAGGTACACGTTTTGATGTGTTTTCTCAATCGTTATATGTCTCCAACAGCAATAAGACAACTGGGACGGACACGTTGCTGCTTGAGTTTCCCAATCATCCTCTATGGAAAGCTGTGATTGTGGAAAAATCAGCGAGTGTTTTGGTTCCTCTGCTGTGGAGCAGAGTGCAGGTCAGTTCTGAATAAAATGCAATTTATGGCTTTTGCTTTCAAGCAAATCTCATCATCTGCTTAAATCAGCAGTAGTTCTGAATGATTTGTTTTCCAGCATTACATTAGTATGTGGTGATGGTGCCAATGTAAAACTTTGAGACAACACCTGCAAATTTGCCTTGCAGAGCATCAATCTGTAGAGTTGACAATTCAGTGGGTTTTTTGTTTTTTCCTCTTCGTGTGTTTGATGAACTGTGGTGGTTGGTTTTTTCAGGTACGGTCAATGATATCTTTGCAGTCGGGTGGCATTCTCAGCTTTGGGCTTGCATGGTTCTCCAGTTCTGAGTTTGAGTTGATGGCAGAGGAGGTTCTGATGAGTGACTCAACTATTAAGGTTTTTCTTGCACCAGCTTGCTGTCCCTCCCTCTTGTTCCTGTCTTGCACTCTTTTGTTTGAACATGCAGGAATCCAAGGTTCTCATCTACGATTTCTACAGCAGAAATTTCTGATGTACCTATGCTTGTTACATTTGTTTCCTTCACTTTTCTTTTTGGGCACTTCTTTATTTCTGTCCCAAGTCCTGAGAACACGAACTGATCGTGCATGGTAGGCTGAAAGTATGGTGAAACTTCACATTTGTGTTTTTGTTTGAAGGTATACGGCGCTCTGAAGCTGACGGTGAAGATGCTGTTGATGTGGAACTCATTGATCCAAATAGATGGCATTCCTGACGATTTCATGTTGGCCACATCCACTGTGGAGACAAGTAACTTGGTGATTCTACGGGTGTGTGGTAAAACCCACTTTTGTCTATGGCTTTCAGAATCCTTAAACTAGCTGATAAACCCTTCACATGTATCAGAGACACTGGATCAGAGATGCTGCTGGAGTTCCTGTTTTCATAAGCAGTGTGGCCACATGGAAGTGTTTTGTTTTCTGGCATGTGAAAAAGTGGCACTCCAGAGGTTGTCTCATGGGTTTGTTCAACACATGGTGAAGAAAATAGAAATATTATCAGACTTTTGAGTCTTGATTGATGCTCTTGGGAGTTTCTCTATTGTCGTGGATCAAACCTCAAAAAGGCCCACAGTGAAAGAACTGGAGAATAAAGGAAGGTCTGAATGTCGGTGTTGGATCTGAAGTGGGAAACTCAGGGGTGTGTGGGATGGTGATTGTACCAGGAAGGGTCGGTGATCCAATCAAATGCGAATTTGGGTATGCATGGACAGGGATTGTTGAAGCTTTCAGGTCCCGGAGATTGTATAAAAGCACAGCGCCTGTTTGTCTCCTTGTTTTACACTGTCAATGTGAGTGATAGTTATCAGTGCACATGATGGGAGTAGTTGAAAGATTTGTGTTCATTTACTCACCAACCCATTGTGTTCCTAGGTTTGGTTTGATGCAAGCAAACATTTGGTTTACTGGGTTCACTCATGGTTTAGGGTTCATTCTGGAAGTCACAATGGTATTGCAATTTGGTAAGAAAGTCTTTGTGGGGATTTTGTGTGCAGGTAGGGCCAGGTGCTTTACTGCAGGCACCACTAGAGGATGAGAGTCCCATAAAAGAAGAGTAAGCCTGCTTTGGATCTCAAGATCACACTGTGTCCATAGCTTCATGTCCTTCTTTAGGGGAGAGAAAAATGTTTTTTTGTGGGTTAGCTACATCTCGTGGGTACTGGCTGAAACCACGATTGAGTCTTCTCTATTGCTTCCACAATTGTGACAGAAAGATAGAGATGCACATTTCTAGTATGAAATTGTTCTGGAGATATTCGTACAAGAAGATTTGCTAATATGAACGATGGATGGGTCTTTGTTTCCAGGATCAGGAAACTGTACTGTGAAGGCTCAGCTTGTCCCAAAGAGGTCCTAACGCCATTTGAAGACTGCACATTGAATGTCTCATCCCCCTTCACGCTTCAGGTTGGTTTTCTCCTTGTATGATTCTTCCAGGTCAAGCTTTTTGTCTTTCATAAGTACTGAACCCTTGACTAGTGCCACCTCTAAACCTCCACTGTAGCTTGAGCCATCTTTCAATGTGAAGATTTCCACCCACAGTGGGTCTTAGATGAGTTAAAGCAAGAATGGGTCTTACAATAGTTTCTTCATAATCGTGCAGATTTGTCGAGTGGAGGATGTGGATATCGATGGCAGTGTTCTTGGTGGTGCTGTTCATGTCCAGAGCGTCCGGACCATTTCAATCAGTGCCACTGGTGTCCTGTCTGCATCTGCACTAGGTGAGTGTTTTTTGTCTACTGCACTGGGTGCAGTGCTTTCTCTGCTATGTATGTCTTCTTCTTCATCCCTCAGGTTTCTGAGGCGGTCGGTTATCCTAATCAGAAAATCCTGATTGTTTGTTCTTATCATTGGTTAGCTTTTGTGTCAACATAAGTAGCAATCTGAGAACAAATCTGCCCATCATCATCTCTAACACTAAGATGGGCCGTTGATCTTGTAGGTTGTCAGGGAGGATTAGGCAAGGGTGGTTATGGCGGTGCAGGGGCAGGAGGTGGGGGTGGACATGGGGGAAGAGGAGGGAAGGGTTATTTCAAGGGAAGCTTTTCGGAGGGTGGTGCTCAGTATGGCAGCAGTGAGCTGCCATGTGAGTTTGGCAGTGGTAGTGGTGATTCAAGCTTTGGGAATTTCACAACCGGTGGTGGAATAGTAGGTCTGCCTTTGTTCCCTTTGGTTTCCTACTCTTGCCTTTTTCCCTACTATTATCCTTCCTTAGTTTCGGGCAACTCCTTTTTGTTTTTTCCTGCATTTGAAAGCACCTTCACTGAGAAGGTGTTCTTTTTTTTTTTTTGGTCTGTGGTCAGTGCTAGGATCACTTGATCATCCCATAGCAAATCTGGAAATCTATGGCATTCTCGCTGCTGATGGAGGGAGTTTCAACAAAACAGAAGTTAAAGAGTCAGAAGTCGAGGTTGGGGATCCTGGGGGTGGCTCAGGAGGGACCCTTTTACTCTTTCTGCAGACACTGGCAATGGCAAATGGTTCCTCTCTATCAAGTGCCGGAGGCCATGGTGGTCCAGTTGGTGGTGGAGGTGGTGGAGGTGGTCGCCTTCATTTCCACTGGGTCAATATTCCTACTGGTGTGGAATTTGTGCCAGTTGCCAACATCAATGGAGGCATCATTCATACAAGGTGCTCTACTACTTTCTTGCAGGAGAATTAGCAATTTGGAAATTCATGATTCTGAACATGTGCATATGATGAGGTTCTGGGTGTTGTGGATTATAGGGGAGGAACAGCTGGCACCAATGCACTGGATGGGAATGAAGGCACGATCAGTGGGATTGAATGCCCAAAGGGACTTTGGGGCATCTTTTGTGAGGTGGGAAGTCATTCCTCCACCTTAATCAATTTGTGCTTATATTTCTTGTCATGAGATTTAGGTGAGTGAGAGGGCTGTTTTGTTTTTTAAAAATGAAACTTCCGCATAGTTGTCTAGAGAGTCTTCAATTTAGCATCATGCTGAGGCATGCACCCCATTGTGGAACTTGGGAATTTTGTAGGAGTGTCCAGTGGGGACTTACAAAAATCAGACAGGATTGGACTTTGATCTCTGCAAGAAATGTCCACCTGAGGATCTGCCACGCCGAGCTGCATACAGCTATGTCCGCGGTATGTCAATGTCTGTCTTTTATCCCTACCCAATTTCTTCTTTGGTCTTGATAACTTGTGGAGTAAGCTGACAATCTCTTGGAACTGCTCTTCAGCAAAGGGTGTCAAACCTAAACCCTAAACCGGACTCTCAACCTACTTTACCTTTCAGGATCTCCTGATATGCCTGCTGCTGTGAACTGATGAAATCAGCGGAAATTTGTTTCTCATTGACTGGAGTCTAGTGCCACCCAATTGCTGTATTCTGCAGGAAGGTTGACATGGTTGTGGGTCTGTCCTCAGGTGGGGTGGTGGAACCCATGTGCCCATACCAGTGCAACTCAGAGAAGTATCATATGCCCAATTGTTATACGGTGATTGAGGACTTGATCAGCACACTGGGAGGCCCTTGGCTGTTCACACTCCTCCTATCGGTTGTGATGGTTGTATTAGCCTTAGTCTTGAGTGTTGCACGAATGAAACTGGTGGGAATTGACGATTTTTCAGGACCAGCACCAACACCTCACAGTGCCCACATTGACCATTCCTTCCCTTTTCTTGAGTCCTTAAATGAGGTACTCCACTGCTCTAAACCCTAAACCCTTGCACTGAGTCTCATGAAAAATGTGTTATCCATGTGAGAGGCCAGCTGTTGTTTTTGTACAATGAGTAATGGGAATTGATTCTCAGTAAGGGAAAGAAAGGGAGTGTTTGGGAGTTCAGGGATCCAGAATTTCTTGTTCAGAATTGGCTTGTACTACTGTGTTACAGGTTCTCGAAACAACAAGAGTAGAGGAGACCCAGAGCCATATTCATCGCCTCTATTTTATGGGGTGTAACTCATTTGCAGAGCCTTGGCACCTGCCACATACTCCTCCAGAGCAAATAATCGATCTTGTGTAAGTATTGAGCATGCATTGGATCTTTAATTGGATTTGGATAAGAGACAATTCTGTCTCCATCATTTTTTTGACTGTACTGTTTCTGTTGTGGTTCTGGAAGTCTCTTCTGTCATGCATTTGGAATTAGCGGTTGCCTGGATGCTTGTATTCTGGAGCTTGTTTTTACTGCCCCCTATGCATTTGTTTACTGCTGTAATTCTTTTCATGTAGAGAATTTGACCAACAAATCTTGATGGATGACAAAGCGATTGTGCTACTGCTTATTTAACTGCAGGTATGAGGATGCATTCAATAGATTTGTGGAAGAGATCAATTGTCTGGCAGCATACCAGTGGTGGGAGGGCTCACTTCACAGCATTTTGACGGTACTGGCATACCCATTTTCATGGTCATGGCAGCAATGGCGACGGCGCAAGAAGGTACAACGGTTGCGTGAGTATGTTCGCTCTGAGTACGATCATGCCTGCCTGCGGTCATGCCGCTCCCGGGCACTTTACGAAGGCCTTAAGGTGATGGGTTTTGTCATATATTCTTTACACTGATAGCAAAAGACTTGTAAATTGAGGATTTACAGGACGAAGGAAGATTATGGGTATTATGTACACGTCTGATATGATGACCTGGGGGGATGACATGGTTTGATCAGGTGGCTGCCACGCCAGACCTTATGCTGGCGTATATTGATGTATTTCTAGGTGGTGATGAGAAACGCCCTGACTTGCCACCCAAGTTAATGCAAAGATTACCGATGGCTATGATATTTGGTGGTGATGGCAGCTACATGGCACCGTACAGCCTTCACAGTGACAATCTCCTGACTAGCCTTCTAGGCCAGGTACCCAACCACGTTTGTGATTTTGGGTATCCAGTTGCAATTGGACTATTTCCAGGTTCTGGGATGTTGAAACAAAGATTGCACTTTTTCCATGACAGTGGAGCAAGACCTGAGAAAAGTTATGTGTTCCGATGAAGATCCTGTTTCTTTCGAGAAGGTTTGCATATGCCCATGGTGATGGAGCAATGAAATGTGAAGTATGAGAGAATGTTGAGTGTGACCATGGTCATCTTAATGAAATTTTTTGCATCTGTAGTTCCAGTCTTACAGACAGAGTCAAATGGGCATTTCAGGTAGTTCCGCCTACAGCATGGTATCGAATGGTAGCTGGATTGAATGCGCAGCTACGGACAGTACGAAGGGGGTCACTTCGAAGCAGCCTCCTGCCAGTTGTGAACTGGTTGAACACGCATGCCAATGTCGAGCTTTCTCCCCAAGGTGTGCGGGTGGATTTGGCTTGGTATCAAGCTACAGCATCTGGCTATTACCAGATTGGGTTGCTTTTGAATGCTGCTGATGAGGTTCCAGCACTTATGCCAGTTCTGGAAATGCCTAGCCCAACTACATCTCCTCGAAGGTAACAAAGAACTCAACATGTTGAGATGTACTCTTAACATACATCGAACAAAAAAATTCAATGTTACCAACAGTAGTTTTTGAACACTGCCTTTAGACAGGCTTGTTGGGTTTTTGTACTGGCACTGGTGAAAGAAAGATGGTGGAAGTTTTGCTGATGGTGACCCATTTGAGTTGCAGTACAAATTATACCCATGTTGATCAAGAGGATTTATTCAGACCACCACCACAGTGGCAATTCACCCGGGGCTACTCTCAACTCGGTTCCTCACGACGCCGCATTGGAGGTGCAGTTTTGGATGCTGTCAGTTTGAGGTCATTGGAATATCGGCGTGATCCCCTCTTCCCTCTGTCATTGATCTTCCGAAACTCAAGACCTGTGGGTCATCAAGTATGCAAAATCAACCCACCATCTCTGAAATATATGTGGGTAGTTTTATATTTGTTTCTGCACTGGGTTGCATGGCTAGTTTCATTCAGTAGTTGCTCTTCTTCACAAATGAGTTTGGGTTTAATGAAAAAAGTGGGGTGCACACTTTCTTTGGTGGACTGCAGGCAACGGTGGGGCTTGTTATTTCTCTTTTGCTGCTTGTAGACATCAGCTTGACGCTACTCATGCTACTGCAATTCTATTCCATATCTTTGGAACCGATGCTGGTGGTTCTTCTGGTGCCACCATTGGCATCAATTCTGCCTAGTGCTGCTGGCCTTAATGCACTCTTCAGCCATGGTCCTCCCCGATCTGCTGGCCTTGCTCGTGTCTATGCACTCTGGAATCTCACATCATTCACAAACTTGGTATCTACTCACACACCCACACTCTGCCATTTCTCTTTTTGATAGGATTGCGTACCCCACTGTGCCATTTCCTCTCCATTAGATAGGAATCAAAACTTTACAATCATTGAGATGGGTATCCTTGGAAATTGTTGCAATAGGATCTCAAACAAGCTGTGTGCTGCTACCTATGAGTTTCTAAGAGCTACTCTAATTAGCACATGCATCCTTGTTAGAATCAGAACTGCACAGTGGGGCTTCACTCATGCACAACTGAACTGTTTTGGTTGTTCAATGCAGTTTGTGGCATTTGTATATGGATTGTTTCACTTTGTGATGAAATTGGGTGCCAATGGCAGCGGTCTTCAGAATGTCCATTTCAGCTCGTATGTGCATTTCTCTTACTGTTTGGCTTCTTGCTTTTTTACCTTCATTTATTTGCTTGATACATGGATATTCCTCTTTATACATGTCTAATAAGCTTGAAAAAAATGCAAGAGAGGTTTGAGCTGGTAGATGTGGTGATTGTTTTACCATTTTTATGAGCTTGTTTAAGAGGTCTTAAGCTGGTAGATATGGTGCTAGTTTTTGCTTTGTTGAGAGAGGACTTGCCAGCTGAAGTTTTGGTGAAACCTGCTGGAGCAGGGAGGAAGACAACTGGTGGCTATTTCCGACTCTTTTAGTGATAGTCAAGTGTGTGCAAGCGAGGATGATTGACCTTCACATTGCCAATCTTGAGGTTCAAGACCGCACTCTTTACTCTGAGGATCCCGATGACTTTTGGGAGTCCTAGTGTGGTGAAGAGACCGATGGACACAAGGTGTAATTTCATCAGCAGCCAGAAGAAATGGCATTGTTTTTTAATTCATGAGACCACCACCAAACAGATGAGGTGACTTGCTGCACAACTTTTGTTCCAGTGGTTCTTGGTGTGTTCTCAATGCCTGCAGTTTTACTCTATCAAATACCAGCTGTTCAAAAGTGTTGGTTTTTAAGGGCTTTTGTTTGTAAGAGTGGTGCTGTTTTTCAGCCCTCAAAAGGAACACAATTTAGCATTTGGTTGTTGGCAGAGTTGGAAAAGTTGGCAGACGGAAGAATCTAAAATATTTTTGTTAGATTTAGAGAGCAAAATCTGTCTTCCAGAGCAAAAGAAAAACCCAAGTGCCCCCTATTTCCTGCAGTCTGCATGAGAAGACGACAGTGAAAGAAGAAGATGGGCACCACTCAAAAGAGGAAAAAACAATCGGTAGAAACAAAAAGGATCAAAATGCATGTAACACAAAAGAGAACACTGGTCAGGAATGACATTGGGAGCAATTTCTGATTTCTGATTTCTGATTTCTTCCAGTTCAGAGTTGAAAAAATTGCAGAAAACAGACTTGCAGGTTGCTGCTTAGATTTGCAAGTCTACTGTTGATACATCAATGCCAAAAGCATGGTGATAGTAGAACCCAAATGTTTCTATTGGTTTACTATAGCTGCATTCTAGATGAGGGAATTATTTTCTGGGTGTGAAATCGTTGCACTCACTCTGTATGGTTTTTATTTTTCTTCTGTAGCAAAGCAAAGTGATTTGCAACATTTTACTTTCTTTGTGTAAAGGGGATTTTCCTTATGAATTTTGGTGACGCATTTTGTGGGCATCCAGAAAATGGCGGATGGATGGAATGACAAGAGAGTGTCTCCACAACTTCATATCCTAGTTTGATTCTGAACTCCTCCCTCCACCTTTCATTTGTCTCCACATTTCATATCTGAGTTTGCTTCGGAACTCTTCCATCCTTCATTGTCTTGGGTGTGCCTTTATGGTTTCAGTTTTCTATCTATACCACCATTTCCTACTTTGCTAGCAAAAAGATATACAAGTGGATAGTGTGAGAGATTCTCAATAGTGGCTCATGTGGTTGAAATGGGGTTCAATGGCTTTGTGTCAAAAACTCTGGAAGTGACTATATATATATATATCTATGGGAATGAAGCTCCACCAGAGAGACTTGATTACTGCACATCATTGACTCGAGAGCGAGTTTTTCACTTAACATGCCATGATTAGCATTCTCCATTATGGTTTCAAAGAAGTATAACCGGTTGACGGTTCCAAACTTTTTGCAAAAGAGCTTTCCTCTCCATGGTCTGAACCTCAAGCCCTTTTCAAACATTACCAGCAATCACAAGAGTTATAATCAAGCACAGTTCTAGAAATTTCAACACCAATATGCAACAAGAATGGAACCACGAAGGTGATATCACATCAAGAAAAGATGCACTCCTCTCTTGACACTCTGATGGCATCAAATCACATGAGTAGAAGATGTGCTACTCTACTTCTAAAAACACTCTGATCAAATCACATGAACAAAAAAGTGCACTACTCTACTTCCACAAACACTCTGATGATCAAATCACACGAAGAAAAGATGCATGTATCATCATCATCATCACTCTGTGCACTATTCTGGCTGACAGAACTTGGTTTGTGTACATATTTTTCAAAGTAGCATAAGAAGAATAGGAGGGAAATTTTTTTTGCCTTTGTGGCAATTAGCTTGGTAACATGTATACGAAGTGTGCGGAGCATTGAGTATACTCACAGGAGAGTGTTCAACAAGATGCAATCTCAAGATGTAGTCACTTGGAATGCCAGATGGTATCGAGACATGTGAAATGTCGGCAAGGCCAGAAGGCATTGGAACTATTTTGACAAATATGCAACAGGAGGTACGAGCCTTGTATGAAATTTGTTGTGCATGATGTGGAAGAAGAAGAAGAAGAAGAAGAAGAGGTATTGCCATTTGTATCATCACCATAGCGAGAAATTGGCTATTGCATTTGGGCCTCATCAGCACAGCCTCCTGGTATTCCTCTTCGAATAAGAAAAAATCAGAGTGGGGTTTGTGAAGATTGCCATACTTCTACAAAGTTGCCATCTCAAATTACAATACTTGGGAGAGCAATTATGGTGAGGGATGCCAATTGCTTTCATTACTTTGAAGATGGCATTTTGTTCTTGCATGGATTACTGGTGATGCCAGTAATCTGTCTTGTCAATCACGATATCAAGTTCATTTTGTTTATAGTAGCATGTCTAGTGGTATTGTAACACAATCAAAGTTCAACAGCATTATGTTATCAGATGTCGTTGCACCGAAAACCAAAAACTCAGGTTTAATCCAGCAATTAAACCTGAGTTTTGGAGAAGGAAACCAAAAACTCCAGGTTTAATCCATCAAGCTAAAAATTGGGTAAATAAACAATAGGTCGTGTATTGGGTTATCAAACTATTGATCTCAGGAATCGGGCACGAATCTAGCCTCATTTTATCTACATTATCATTGCCAATAAACTAACATTGTGAGATCAAACAAACTTTTGAAGCATGAGTGTTAGCTTTCAAGCTAGCATGGTGTATAGTAATTTCTGACAATAATATAATTAG
>Ga0209208_10007306_pt1 | contig 15000 bp, 12 predicted proteins | sample S1TSphfallax_3_FD_187694 | JGI IMG/M metagenome (GOLD analysis project Ga0209208, IMG submission 187694) | Host-associated microbial communities from peat moss isolated from Minnesota, USA - S1T2_Fd - Sphagnum fallax MG (SPAdes) (version 2) | ecosystem: Host-associated > Plants > Peat moss >...
TGCACATAAACCACAACCCAACATGTTCTTTCTCCATTTATGTTTCTGCTCATTTAGATTTCTGTGAGTAACCTCCAACTGCTGAAAATCTGATTTACTTAAGTCTTGATAACATGAGGGGTGTCTAGTGGTAATGGATCATCACACAACACTATCAAAATTTGGAAAGTCACATGCATAAAAGCGTGCACATGAATCAACAAAAATGAACTCACTTGCAACTGCAGGACTCCAAACCCAAAACACAAACTTTGACATCAAATCACAATTCTTGTTTCTTCAATGTGCTCAAGAGTCTTATAACACCAAAGATGACAAGCACGCTTTTGGGATAACCCAAAATGACAAAAAAGATGGAACCTTGCTCATGCAAAATTAGGTTCCAACAACAACCAACCATAAAAACAAGTTTTCTTACGGATTCCTTCTATAAAAAAATGGAAAAGGGAGAAAAACCTCACCACATTTATTTAATGCTCTTGATCTATGTAACACTTGTTCCATTTGCAAGCATCAAAAACAAAGGGGGAAAAAAAAAAAGTAAATAATTTTCTTTATTTGCATCAAGCTCTTGATCTACCCATGCTTAATTTGCAATGAAGAAAAGAAAATAAGTAATGGAAAAAAATAAAAATAAAATGTAATTAGTGTTCTTCATTTCATTAATGTTACCATTCTTTTGTATTATTTTTCACTTTTTGGTAGTTCTTGAAGGGAAAGAAAAAAGAAAAAGGAAAGAGTGTTTTTTGGGGGACAAGATTGTAGATTAGTGCACAAAGTATAAAACAAAGAGATGACTACTTAAAGAAAGTAAATTCTAGAATTTGCATATATGTAATTCATGGGGTGACTCATATTCTAGAAATTGGACATATTTAATTTATATGGTGACTTGCTAATATTAAAGTAGCATCCTTCATACTTGATGAATTATATGAATTATATAATGAGTCATTATATGAAGATAACAAAATAATGTTTCGAGAAGTTGTTTGTTAAGCTTATTTGTTTGTTCGAACATTTGTTTGAGCTTTTAATGAGATGTCCTTGGATCTTGTTATAATAAAACATTGTGTATTGTGATGGCGATTTCATAAAATGCTTCAAATTTACAACCATAATATTTGATAGATAGATTGTTGAAAGATGTTTAACATAATTTATGATGACATAATTTATAGCATGGTGTTTATCAATTTGGCATGCAACACTTGATAAATGTGTTAATGAGAATAATTCCATGAACCATTTGTGGCAAAGAACATAGAACTTCATGATTATGTAACAAATTATGTAATCTTGATTTGTCTAATATGATTCTACGATATTGGTTTTATATATTTTTTAATTCTATGATTATGATTGAATTTTATGTTCATGGAATTTTGAAGCAACAAAATATTATTATTATTTGCAAATAGTTTTATGAGATTTGTGTATTGATAACTTAAATCAATGCAATAAATATGTTTATTCTTTTTGGGAAGATGTGGAACAATGGGTGAAAGAAGTGTAACAATTGTGCAACAACACTTAAAATTAGGTAAACAACTAAATGGGATCGATTTTTTATTTGTTTTAAATTTTTGACATGTTAGATTAATGAACATTGATTACAAGACTAACCAAATTTGGCAATCATGTAAATCTAACAATAAAAACTTTTTAAATCCCTCTATAAGGTGATTACAATTAATATTATAGGGTAAGAATATAATTTTTTTAATTTGATGAATTTAGGCTTCTAAATTTGTTTTAAATCCTTTGTAAATGTTGATGGTTATTTTTTCAAATGGAAAAACACCACTACAAAAAAATGTTGAATGGAACAAAAGGCATGATCATAGCATGTGCACAATATTACCTAATGTTTCAAAATGTTTTTTTTATTGCTTGATTCTAATTCCTTTTCAAATCATTTGTTCATACATCAACAATTAAACCTAGATTTTTTTCACATAAAACATTCCAGCAAGAGAACCATGACTCTCCAAAAATTAAGAAATTGGCATTTAGGATCAAGTTTCAAAACTTTTACGCTAGAAATTAGGTAAATTTTTTCTTTAAAATTAGATTATATCAAAATGAGGATTATCTTATTACTTTAAACTAGGTATGAAATTAATCTAACCTATCAAAGACTTAATGCATATAAATGTGATCTCTTGTTGATTTCCAATTTCATACACATAAAAAAAGTTAATTTTGAAAAAACATATATAAACAATGTTTCTATGTTATGATTAATTAGGCACAAAGTAGGGCAATAATATCAACAAAATGCAAGGCTTTTAATTCTTTTAAGTGTTCAATTCTCAAAGGATGGATTACTAACACCATCATTGTCCACTGTTATCCATAAGTCAAATTCATTTATTAAATGACGTATTGAATAACATTTCACTATTGATGAAATAACAATTACATGTCATAATTACATAAACAATGAAAAGAAAAACACAAGTTTAAATTGAAAGTTGCCAAACAATGCTTTAAAATATTTGCATGTGAAATAAAATTTGAGTCAAAAGAAAAATGAAATTCTAAACTATGATATATTAAATAAATTTTATGTTATGTGAAATGTAAAGGTCATAAATATTCATAATGATCAAAACCTTACGGATTATTACCTTTCAAATGTCCAATTTTAACAAAAAAACTACAAGATTACAAATGGCCAGTCCTTTCAAAACATTACATTGAAATAATAAGAATGATTTTTATTTTGAAAATAGTTGAAATTATTGAAAGTTTTATAATTCAAGAAACTAAACTTTGAAAACTAAGAACAAATTGGTATAGATGATTCAAAAATTTGAATGGACATAAAATGTTGACCTTAAGTTTTTTCACTCATTGTTAAAATTGAAGAGTGCATGAGTTTTAAAACTACTCCCATTTCCTTTACAAAGTTATTGTTGGATTTCATGTTGGATGTAGATTGTAAAATCACAAATAAAATTTGAAATCAATGAGCTCCAAGTTGAAAATTCATTTCACAAAAATATTGAATATTTTGTTGGAAATTATGTAAAGTTCCAATAATTGTGATAATGAAATCTTACATTGTGGTTCATCAAATTACACGATAATTTGACTAAAAATATCACCAAATATATATATACATGAATATATGAATTTATAAACCAAAGATCTTAACAACTAACATGAATTAAAAAAATTATTATGTAATATTTTATAAGCTTCCATTAATTACATTTTCTAAGAGTTTCTACCAGTCATTGTTTTACAAGTTTTACCAACTAATGTTCTAAAAACTTATATCAAATATATATGAAAAAAATTTCACCAACTTTTAAATTTTTATATCAATTATCCTTGTTAAACATTTTGCCAAATGTTTTTTTTAAAATCGTCTATTTTAAAAATCATTAACTATGTCTTTAAAAAACTTGAGTCAATTTTTTTTTAAATAACAAAATTTACTTTAAAAAGGTTCTATCACCATTTTACATAATGTTTTTGTCAACCATATGTTTAAAAAGTTTCCATCAACTATCCTTTAAAATATATATATATATTTTTTTTCAAACCTCTTAACTTTTTCTTTTGAATCATTTAAAAACTTTCTTTTAATTCTTAATGCCTATCCTTGTTTTTTTACTTATCAAAATGTTACTTCAACTCAAAATTTTAAAATTTTGATATAATTCTCATTACTTACATCACATGTAAATATCAATTCACATTCATTGTGCATTTTGATTTTAGTAAAAAGGGCTATGCCTATGAAAGTTTACAAGAATTTTGGAGACAAAAATTATAATATTTAACCTCCCATTTTTGTCATTGGTTTTTTCAATTAAAGTATTGGATTCCTAAACTTTAAGATTATTTACTAGTTAAAGTTTCTTGGTGTAATTAATTGATACCCAATTTTTTTATATTATATATGTTGTTTGAATTAATTATATATTGTTGGGGACCACCTTATGTTGTAGTGGTATTCTTAGATAATCATGAAATCATAATTTTAGTCTTGTAGTCATGCAAATGACTACAAATGGTTATACTTACTATTCATGGTCGAATTTGGTTAAATCTCTTTAGCAATACTCGCCAATAATTAAAACAAAATAGATTCAAAAGAATTTAATTTAATATTTTAATTAAAAAAAATAAATATCCTTTTGAATTTTTTTCTTTTTCCTTACAAAATTTGTAAATGTTGAATTGATTTTGAATTTTTCTTTGTTTGGTAACAATGTTCATCTTAAATCTGAAATTGATTTGAACTACATTTATGCAAATGTAATGCAACAACCTGATCACTCATCATGTGGTCTATTTGTTATTGCTTATGTTGTTGACATTGCATTTAATCTTAATGTAGAAAAATTAAAATATGTGGTCTCTAAAATGAGACAACATTTGAGAAATTGCTTGAATGCCAAATACATAACTCCTTTTCCTAAAATATAATATATTGAAAATATCTTATTTAAAATAATAAATTGAAAACACTCTTCTCACCATAAAAAGGTAAGCCTTTAGTTTTCTTGCTTTAGTTTTCTTTTTTTGAAATTGCCCAATATTCTTTGTAGACTTTCACAATAATTTATGTAGAGACTCATTTTTAGGAACCTTACCATAGTCTTAAATCTCAAAAGCATTAACATTGTGTATTGTGTTTTTACCTTAAGCAAGAAACCCAATACAAAAAAAGGCTTGGGCAAAAAAAGATTTGGTGTTATCTTCACAAAAATTAAATGTTTTTTTAAATAACCTTTATAAAAACAAAGGGGTTGAACAATTCTTCATCCTTATACTATTGTTGTTCTTTCCATGTTGTACTCACTAATTATGTGATTAATGTTGCAGGTAAATCAATATTTTGAAACTAGGGTGGTTGAGACCAACAAACCATGGCATTGGGAAGTCACTTGGCCATAAGATGGTGGATGAGATTGAGTACTTTGTTCTCATGCTTTAGAATACTTTTTGGCCAAGGTTTTTGCAACACCTATGTTGATGGTGTTGCACCCAATGTTGGGGTATTCATTTGAGTTTTTTGAGCAAAGATGTTATAACATGTGAAGCAAGACTTTTGGGGTTTGAACTCAAGAACTTATTAAAGGACAAGTTTGCATATTTGTCTATCATTCCTCCATAGTCCCCAATCTAATAACATGTTGTGGAAACAACAACTATATTGTTATTTGGAGCCTTTTGGTTCAATGTCTTTCCATTCTCAATGGCTATTACTTGCACCGAACCAATTAGGCTCTCAAACCCATGAGGTAATTCCCAATAGCATGGTTAAGTGGCCACGGACCAATTGGGTTGTAGGAAATGTGATGTGATTACTTTAATCCCATACAAATAACTTTTTGAACTCCTTTTTTAATATTCTACTTACATTCCTCCTTTCAATACTATTGTTTTGACATGATATATTCTTAACATCATTATATATCTCTCTTCCTTACCCCTCTTTCAATATATTTTTATTAAAAATTACAATAATAAAAAAATATATGGATAGAATGAATGGGAATGCGTAAATGGTTGTTTGATGCAATGTGGAGCCCTAGTTATTTAAAAGACTCTAAAAAGCACTTGAAATGATTTGGAAATGGCATATTTATAAAAAATTATTAATATATGCTTTTATAAAATAATAAATTTCATCATTCTCTTGAACCATTTTCACTCAAAATGTTCAAGGAATGTTGAATAGATTACATACTAAAATGGGGACATATTTTTGTAATAATGTTGACACAAAAACATCATTATCATCATTTTTTCACATGTTTTTCTCTTATTTTACCCACTTCATAACTTTTTATATTCACTTTTTTTTTCCATATTCTTGTTTTTATTTTTTTATACTTCATCTTCATCAACATTTTTTTCACTTTCTTTTTCATTCTTTTTTTCAAACTTTATTTATCTTTTGAACTACAATTGAATTCATTGCACACAAAAATAGAGGGCATCCATTCACATTTACCCATGCATTATTTATTTTTAAAATCTTTTCATGTCATTTCATTATTCCATACTTTGTTATGATATATTCAATCATAAAATCAAGATGTACATTTTCATGAGGTGTATGCTCTTATCACTCATTCTTTACATTCAAACACATGAAACATCAAATGTTGGAAACAACATCCAACCATTGTAAACACTCAAACAATCTAAATATGTAAACATTCATATTGCATTCAAATCAAATACATAACATTTAAGCTTTATGAATATGTATAAATATTTGTGCATTCAATTTAAATATGGCATCACATTTCAATGTTCAAATATAAAATATTGAAATCAAATATGCAAGTATTCAATATTTACTTTCAAAGAAATATTTTGTCCAATTCACATTTGATTTCTTCTTTGTGTTTGAAAATGAATCTAAACCTTCTTGAATATCAATTGGAAATTAATATGAAACTCATGTGATAGCTGATATGAAAAGAATGTTATGTTATCATCCATATTCATATGTCAGAAAAATATTTAAAACATTAATTTAAAAAATAATAATAACAAATAACTTTTTTTGAATTTCTTATTTTCAAGCACAAAATGATCTTAAATTTTTTATTGCAATTGTTCACAACAAAAGATTTGCTTTACACAAAAATATTGGAAATGTTGTGAAGGGGAAAATATGAATCCTTTGATTTGATAATCCATGTGATAATCTTGTCACAATGATGAATGTATTAATCACATTAGTGTATTGTAGCATGACATAAATGCATGTCATGTCATGACATGACATGACATAAGGTGGGATGTGAATTATATGACCATGGTTTAGCACAATGCACCAAGTTAAGTTTAAGTTCAATAACAAGTAAAGGTTCCATTATTCACATGTATTGTGTTTGTCTGTGAAATTTTTAGAAGTTAAAAAAAAAAATAGAACAAAGAAAACACCCATTATTTAACATCGTTAATTTTAGTGGTATTTGGGAAAGATTTTTACTAAAATCCATTATGTTTTTTAATTGGAATGAAATTGATGTACCCATAACTTATTTGTTGAATATATTTTGCATGTCAAAAACATAATAAAAGCTTATTATGCAACTAAATGTTTTTCAAAGTTTGTTCTAATTTGATGAATTATAGATTTCTCTACAAATTAAATGGGATGATGTATGTTTTGTAATGATTACAAATTACATGGCATGTTTTTATATGCGCTTTTGCAAGGTTGCTTTGTATCCTTCCATAATGTGGTTTCAAACTATATTGACGACACTTTATGATTTGACATAATTTGCATAATTTTTCATGGTTGTGATTCATTTATTAGCTTTGGAATGTTTAATTTGTCATTACAATCACATGTTTTAAAATCAATATGTAAAACTTAGATGTTTGTATGAATGTTTCATGTTAAAAAAATGAGGTTGTGTCAAGGATAAAACAAATATATGATTTGGAAAAACTATATGAATTTGACAAATAAAAAAATCGATAATGAATAAAAATTAAATGATTTTATTGTTTGAATAAAACATGATGCAAGTTTTAAATGATATGGATTGGAAGTACAAAAACCATAATTGTGCATTGATGAGATTGAAGGGTGATGCCTTTAAAACATTTTCCTATATTATTTAATAAAACCTTTTAGAAATTCATCAACCATCTAAAATATTACACCAAATAATTTTTTAATAATTTCTTATAAAGGAAATTTTTGAAATCTTTTATCAATTGTTATTTAAAAAGCTTTCACCAATCACATCTTTTAGAATTTTTGTCTTTTATTAAAGAAATTTCTAAAAGCTTTTATCAATTATTATTTAAAAAGCTTCCACCAACCACATCTTTTATAATTTTTTTGTCTTCCATGTCCTTAAAAGATGTTATCAACTATTGTTTACAAATTTTCACATATGACATATTCTAAGGGATTGATACATTATAATTGACATTTTATTATAATTTCTTACAAACACTTTGTTTAAGTTTCGTCCCTAAATTGTTATATTTTGTAATAAATATATGTTGGATCTGAAATTTTAATTTATTCAAGGTGGAAAAATTGGAACTAATACTACCATTAGGTAACATTTTCATTCCAAAATTAATTTCTAATTATTTTTTCATGTGACAATAATTATCAAATTAACATGCATCTTCTAATACCTAACATGTTTCCATTATCGTTATCAAATGTTGTGTGATTTGAAGTTCTATGTTTCAATGTATCACCAAGTAATGTTTGTGTGTATAGAACTTAGTTGTATTACACAATTTAATTGTGTGGCACATTGTATTACTATAACGATGTATTAATATATTAATGTTAACTTATATTATTATATTATCATAACTAGATATGTTTGTATTTAATTGAAATTGTGAATTTTGGTACCTACTACCTAATATATATTATAGTTAACCCAATTATATAATATGTATAATTAATATAAAACCTTGGTAGCAAGGCATTACACTTACAAATTGAATGTAAGGTAAAGCACAAGGGTGAGGGCATTATCGAAATAAGGGCATGTGCAAGGCAACAACTAAATGTTGCCCAATTTTGGTAATGCTTTTAGCCATGTGTTTTATTGAACATCAAAAGCAACCTTGCATTTTGCTCATTGTTTTTTTCTTGTGATACTTGACAAGTACCCACTAGGTATCACCAAAAAAAACAAAAACAAAAACTCCTAAGCTTTGTGAAAACAAGGGGTGTGTCACATTCATGTGGCCTTGTTATTTATATTAAAAAATATCTTAAGGAAAAACAAGAATTATGGAAATTCAAATATTTCACCATGCAAAAATATAATTTAAAAAAAAAAACTCATCTAAAAGAAACCAAAATCCTTCAAGGTATTATAACTCTATAACTAATTTCAAGTTTCAACACAAGCCAAAATATCATCTTTCAAAAACCTTCATACAAAAATATAATCTTCAAAAAAAAATCATCTAAAAGAAACCAAAATCCTTTAAGATATTATCTATATCTATAATATTTTAGGTGTTTGTTTGTCTGGTCGTCCTCCTTGGGGTAAGGGGGTTAGGGTTAGCACGCCCTTCATAAACGCCTTTCCCTGGTTACCTTTCCCACGGAACGAACCTCTTCACCTATCTCTCCCCCTTCAACACAACAACCCTCATTAAACCAATGAATGAAAAGGAAGAGGAGGCCCCTTTGGAGGACCTGTGCGTTCGCCAGAACCGTCTTGCTTGGGAGAGGCACGTTGTTTGATTTGAGGAGCAACGTGTGACGAATGCTAGTCAACGGGCAACTCAAAGAGGTGTGCGCAACGATGCATAGATTGCGGTGGATGTGAGTTGGTGGGCAACTCAAAAACTTGTGCGTAGCAATGCATAAATTGCTTTGGAAAATGTTACGCGTGTTAACGCCTGGATGCTTTTGCATCCCGATAGGCAACAGGAAATGTGTAACGCGGATCGTCAAGCTCACCAAGACCAACGAGAGCAGCAACAACGAAGAACATCACCAAAAAATTTGAAACGTTGATCGTCAAGCATGCGTAGTGCCCAACATGAATTGGATCATGTAAACCAAGGTGGAAACCAAGTGCTCCCTTTAGCGTCCCATGAATTTGACGGTAGCCATCGTGGTCTTCGCCACACTTTAGGTGAAATGACCACCGTGTGGGGCAAGTGCGATGCTTTGCACTTTTTGGAGGAGCGTGCCGCATCAAGTTCGCTTGCCAATCCGTAGTTTACACTGTGCTGCGTGCGAGGTAAAGTGATGTTGCCCCCATTGGCACCCCCACTAGAACCGTTCAAGCGGCTCCTTACATGTAACGAAGTGGATGCGAAAGACTTTTATCAACGCATTCGCTCTTACAACAGTGCATTAACCTTCATGTCTGTGGGGGCCAACCTGGCAATTATACTTACCGTCTTCATGGTGAGCTTTACCATAGGATGGGGAGTCTACTTCCTTAGCCTGGCGAGGCGCCAACGTTCATCCAATTGTACATCAACGATTCGCATGCTGAGTTTGATGGCCGGATGGGCAATTTTGGCGACCTGAATAGGGACACCATGCAATTGTTGTAAATGATGCTGCATGCATGTAACCCCTACGCCAACATCTACCAAATGGCCACGGAACGGCTCCAAGGTGGGGTTGTTGAGCTAAGTCTTCATTTGGTGAACGACTACCACATTGAATTGCAGCATTACAATGTGCCAATTATTGATGAAGTTGGCGCATTGATGGTTGGGGGCGATGTGGATGAAGCAGACACACGCAACATTGTCATGCATTTGACTAATGGCTATTTTTAGCGTGTTTCTCCACCGCACAGTGCATACATGCCACAACACTACGTCCTTCTCTTCTTAGATGGATGCAACGGATGGCATGACGACATCCCATTGAATGGATTTCAATGGGATGGCTCTGGGTTCATTTAGGATGATGAAAATGCAATAGGTGGTAAACACGATTCTGCGTGTGTCACCATGCTTTAGTTTTACGCGTACATGCTGCAACATTGCGTCAACGAGGAATGGATTCTATGAGCTGGAAGGCGTTTGCAACAATTCATTATTGACACATATGCATGTACTAAATAGAACCGCTTGAAGTTTATTCGTGAAAACCGGTGATAGCTGCGTTGCGACCTATACAATGGTCTTCAAGATGCACTGAATGTCGGCGACGTTTTCAGAAATGATGTTGGGTAGAAGATGATTCTCTTGTCGTCGTTCCAGGGCAGTGAATGCGCCATGGGCCAATTGTACTTGGATGCCATGGTCAGGGTCTGTAAATTTGGTAAGCCGGACCTTTTTGTCACGTTTACTTATAATCCTAAAGGGAAAGAGATTATAGATGCGCTTCTCCCGCGACAAACTGCCAAGGATCGCCCTGAGTTAATAACTCATGTTTTCAATTTGAAACTTAATGCCTTTTTGAAGGACATCAAAGATGGTGTTCTTGGCAATGTGATTGCTGGAATTTGGGTCATCGAGTTTCAAAAGAGAGGCTTGCCCCACCTGCACATTTTGCTCATTTTAGATGAAGCGTCGAAATTGCGCATCGCCAAGGACTACAATTGTATGATATTGGCCAAGATTCCAGACCTGATACACCATCCTGAGGTGTACAAGACGGTCATTTTGTGCATGGTGCATGGGCCATGTGGTCCAAATTTTCTCAACACACAATGCATGGAGGAGGGAAAGTGCAAGAAAAGGTACTCGTGTTCCTTTAGGGAAGAAACGTGCTGTGATGTTGACGGGTACCCCAAGTATCAACACCATCAAACCCGCATTTTTGTAGATCCAAAGACATAGTGCGTGGTGGGAATTAGTGGATCATCTTGTACAATCTTCACCTGGCAACCAAGTACCACGCGCACATCAACATGGAGATATGTTCATCCATATCTGTCGTGAAGTACCTGTACAAGTATGTGTACAAGGGACCTGACCGTGCTATTGTTGTTGTTGAAAGGTGGGCAGATACGCCTAGCCAGGAGAATAACACATAAGCGGTCGTTACCAATGGTGAGTGGCAAAACCGCGATGAAATTAAAGCCTACCTTGAAGGATGCTATGTCTTTGCTTTCGAAGCATCGTGGCGTCTTTTCTCTTTTAGAATGCATGACGAGACACCATCTTTCACATGCTTTGTCGTGCATGAGCCTGGAATGTATACGATCGTGTACAATGATAATCCAAGTATTTTTGAAATTGTTAATAGTGAGCAAAACTAGAAAACAACATTCACTGAATACTTCCAAGCCAATATTGATTACCCCTTGGCTAGAGAAGTCACGTACATGGATTTTCCCTCCGTGTTTACATGGACCAATGGGATGAAAAAATGTACCATCTGGCAGAGAGGGTGTTGTGTCGAGCGTCTTTATTTCTTTAGTCTTTTCGCCTACGAATGTTAATTCTTGCATACATTGTTAATGAAGGTCAAAGGTGTTGTTTCTTTTGAAGCTTTTCGCACAGTTAACAGTTTTATCCATGACACATTCAAATTAGCATGCATTGCACTTGGTTTATATGATTCAGATGACGAGTGGAATGCATGCTTGGAAGAAGTAGTTGGTATGCAAACATGTTCGAAGTTGTGGTCTCTGTTTGTGACCATCTTGGCCTTTGGCGTTCTAGGTGAGCCGTGCATCCTCTGGTATAAGTACAAAGAACACATTTGCGATGACTGCAAGGCAACATTGCAATGTCGCGGTATAGAGGAACCGTCCATTGAGCAAATTGAAAATTGGGCACTGCATTTTTTACGGGATGCACTTGCCAAATTTTAGCAAAACTTTCAAGGATTTTGGCCTTCATGCCCACTCTATTACTTTTGATCAGTTAGAAACCAATCACATGGTGGAGCGCAACTACAATGTCAAGGTCTTACAAGTCGAGGTGGCTATGGCCATTGTGAGCCTCAATGATGGGTAATGTATAACCTATAATGGCGTAATCGATGCATATGCTGCCCATCACGCTAAAGTCATGTTTATTGATGGCCTCAGTGGAACGAGTAAAACCTACACCGAAAATTTGATTTTGAACGCAATGCGTTCGCATGGCAATATTGCACTTGTTGTCGCCTCTTCAGGCATTGCCATCCTTTTGCTTTTAGGAGGGTGAATGACCCATTCGTACTTGAAGGTCCCGATCGCATTCGATCGTATGTCCTTTTGCTATATCCGTAAGCAAGATGATTTAACGACACTAATCCGTCAAACAAAGCTCATCTTTTGGGATGAAGCTCCTATGACTAATAAGCTCATTTTTGAAGCGGTGAATCGAACTTTGCGTGACCTTATAGACAGGAACGAACCTTTTGGCGTTATTGTTTTTTTCATGTTAGGGGACTTTCGCCAAGTCCTTCCGATCATCCCTTGGGGATCCCATGTAGACATTGTCTTTGCATCAATAAAAAACTCCTACCTATGGGAATTTGTTGAGGTATTTTGTCTTTTGGAAAATATGCGGGTCTGTGATGTCGTTGTTGTTCACCCTAATGTTGGGAATCACACTTTTGCAAACTGACTTCTTTGTTTTTGGCAACAACAAGTTGGAAACCATTGATGAGGACTACATCAAGTGTCGAAACATGATGGTACTCCTTCCTGTGGACACACGAGCCATGGTTGTGGCCATCTACCCTTAACTACACGAAGGCCAGGCCACAAACGAGTATTTGTGTGAGCGCGCGATTTTGGCTCCTCACAACAAGGAGGTTTCGCTAATAAACGGGATGGTTTTAAACTACCTTCCAGGCGCGCATGTTGACTTCTTCAGTGCGGATTTCGCAGAGGACATGGAAGTGGCGAACACAGACCCTTCCGAGTTCCTCAACACTTTAGAAGTAAGTGGCATGCCTTCAGACAAGTTGCCGTTCAAGATTGGCACACCAGTGATGTTGTTGTGCAATCTCGATGCATCAGCTGGGCTATGCAATGGGACACGCTTGATTTTTCAACATTTCACGATGCGAGTTGTTGAAGTTGAGATCATCACAAGCAAAAGGGCTAGTAATGTGGCCTTTATCCCGCGCATTAAGTTCATTTCCGATAACAACGGTTTGCCATTTACATTTGCAAGGAAACAATTTCCTTTATAGCAGCTGGTTTATGCCATGACTATTATCAAGTCTCAAGGGGAGACCCTTTCTCATGTTGGCCTTCATCTCTTAGATGATGTTTTTTTGCATGGCCAATTTTACGTTGCCTTTTCACGAGTTAAGGCGCCAACGAACGTCAATGTTCAATTGCCAAACACTGTGCATGGCCGGATTGGCCTTATGTGCAATGTTGTGTACGAAGAAACCCTCCTTTGAGGTTGCATGCATATCTTAAATGGCTCTACGAGAAACTACATTCACAATGTGCAACTGTTTAAAATAGAATGCTTCTTCGAAATAAATATGATTTAAAGAAATTGGGGGATTTCATAATGTCCGAAGGTCACATATACCCACTAGTAATTCTATAACTAATCTCAAGTTTCAACACAAGCCAAAATATCATCTTTCAAAAACCCTCATACAAAAATAGACTTATTGCCTAGGGGCCAAAATCCATTAAACTATTATATTCTATAATGAATTTAAACACAATATCCTTGCCTTGGTAGGCAAGACCCATTCCTTTTTATGTGTTATATAAGGTAGCCCCCAAATACAAAAGAATATTTAAGGTAGGACTTTATGAAATAGAAAAAATAATTTTGGTTTTACATTGCATTGCAAGATGAATGAGAATTAAACTATGCAAATAATAAAAAGATAAGCAACATGATTTTTTTGGATTTTGTCAATTAAATGTTAAAAAAAAAAATTCGTAACATAATTAGGCCAAAGTTGGTTACAAAAAACTTGTTTGTCTCAAATTTTATAAAAAGGAACACATTTCTTTAAACAATCACATTCACATTCATGTTAATCGTCACTATTCATGAGTAAAAATGAAAAACAAACAATTTTCCACTTGTCCTAGCAAAATGTTGCAAAATGGGCTTCCGTCTGCGTGAAAAGGGTTACTTAAATATGTTGTTTATGGGATTTCCTCCGTGTGAAAAGGAGTTCCAACTCATGTAGAATATCCACTATCCTAGCAACACTTGTAAATGGGGACTCTCCTCCGTGTGAAAAGGGAGATTACAACTCATGTAGAATATCCACTATCATCTAGCAACACATGTGAATGGAGATCTCCTCCGTGTGAATAGGGATACAGGCCACACGTGTTGGCTTACTGTTATTTACTGGAGGGTAAGTAACAGTAACAGTAAATTTCATTTATTTATTTACTTTTTTTTTTGTTTTTTTTTGGTTGGGGTTTTTGCAGCAACGGATAGTTACAAGATTAGTAATTAGTACGTTACTAGTAAACATACTAGTAAGTTGGGGGGATGCCCGCGTGTTGTTTGTTACCGTTGCTTGGCTTGCGCTTCCGTTTGCTCTTGCTCGCGTGCTCTTCTCCTCTTCTCGCTCACGCTTCTTCTTCTTGTCATCTGTTTTTTGTCTTCTTC
>Ga0209208_10007307_pt1 | contig 14999 bp, 12 predicted proteins | sample S1TSphfallax_3_FD_187694 | JGI IMG/M metagenome (GOLD analysis project Ga0209208, IMG submission 187694) | Host-associated microbial communities from peat moss isolated from Minnesota, USA - S1T2_Fd - Sphagnum fallax MG (SPAdes) (version 2) | ecosystem: Host-associated > Plants > Peat moss >...
TTTTTTTTTTCAAAATAAAAAACAGTTTTTTTTTTTTTTTTTTTTTTCAATTTTTGTGACATCGAAAATTTGTTGAAATCCCCCCTCCAAAAAAAAAGCAAAACTAGTTGAATTTACATGAGGAAAAAAGAAATTAAAAATTTTACCAAATTTTTTTTTTGAAATGTTTTTTTTGGTCAAAATTTGTCTAAAAAAGTGACTAATCTAAACTATATTTTAGTTAATTGAGTTCCTTAAATTTGTACTTAAAATAATAATCTATCAACTTTTTTAGTCTAATCAGGTATTTGGTTTTCACATTTCTATTGATGGCTTTCTCGGGTGACACGGCACAGACAGTGAGAGCGACGGATCACCGTCAGATGGAAAAAAAGGTATGAATCGACGACGGATATCTGGGCAGTGATTCTAGATGTGAAGATGGACGGCGACGATGCGACACGGGGGCGGCGGGAAGCGTGCACGACAAGGTAGGGGCCGGCTATTAAATACTACGAGATGGCGATGGCCTCTGAGATCTTCGCTTCCATTTCTTTGTGCTCCGTTTCTGTACTCCGTTCCACGGACGGTAGGATTCTAGCTCCCTCTGTGCGGTGGATGTTCTCGATTTGCTGCCCATGTTTTTTTCTGGGGTTATTTCGCTCAAGAATCCGATGATTTTTGCCCGCGCGAGGGTTTGAAGAACTCCCAAACCCTAGATTGCAACCAGCTTGAATTCGCTATCGTTGCTGCTTCTGCCGCTGTCTGTGGCGCACGCACGCACGCATTGAATTTCGCAAGCTGTTTCGTTTTAGACAAGCGATAACCCTAAGTTGGTGGTCGGCGCTTTACAGCTCTACTTCTATCGCTCTACTTCTATCGCCTATGTGACGGCCTGCTTTCATACAATTCCTTGCGTGTTGTACTCGCCAGTGGGTTGTCACTAGTATAGCCTGGTTTTGTTTTTGTTGTGGGTGCTGTTTTCAAGGGTTTCGGATCTGAGAAATGATCTTGTTGTGCATGTGGCTCTTTTTGTTGAAGAAACTCTCGATTGCTGTGTTGTAGATGCGGTGGTGGTGATGGCGTTTTGAATCTCTCTGGTAAAGGATAGGGATCTATTCAGCTGTTTTGTTAGTGCTCTTGTGCCCCGGTAATCGTTGGTGGTGGTGGTGCCGCTACCGTGCTGCTTGCGGGGGCTCCGCGCATGTGTGGTCTATGTGACGGGTTTGAGAAGGTGGTAGCAGCGCGTCTGCAAAGGACGTTGTTCTTGTTAGTGTTATGCATGGCATCTGCTCTCATGGCATATACAACGTTTGAGCGTGTTCACAACCAGAATATCCTTAGCAGTAGCGAGGACGCCGTGAAGAAGGTCTCGAGCTTCCCTAGTTTTCGCAAGGCAGACTTGGAAACCTCAGATGACGTGCGGAGCTTGAAGAGGAAGTCCATGAGCGTTAACGAGGAGGGGGTGACGACGGTCCCTATAGTTACAGTGGATCTTGGATCTCTTTCCAGAGACCAGAAAAGAGAGTTACGCAAAAAGCTGAAGCTGAACCTCGACCAGGTCAAGAGCATCGCAGCCAAGATCGATGTGCGGCAGGAGTATCTTCTATCAGCCAAGTCCCAACTATATGCTGCAGAGACAGGCGCAAACGCCGCTTGTAATAGTGATGCTCATCTTTCAGGAACAGACAACAACAACGGAAGTATTGCTGGGAAAGAAGTGACCTCAGCAGCAGTATCTTTGGAGCCTCTGGCCACTCCAGCAGATACAATGACACAGCGAGAAGCTCGTCTTGCCCGGCAACCTAGCATAGTTGTACCTGAGGGAGGAGCTCTAGGAACTCCAGGAGGATCACAGGGGAAGGAAAAGAGGACTCCTAAAGCTAATCAGTTATACCTCAACTCTGAGTTTGTGTCTGGGAAAGACAAAATGCCTCCTCCAGGAAAGCTCAAGTCTAAAGGTACTACTCCCGGTGCGAAAAAAACAGGCCATGGAAAAATAGATGGAAGAGAAGGTAAGAGGCAGAGAGTAGAGGCAGCCCGAGCTAGGCGCATGGGGGACATACTAAAACAGTGCAGCACATTGCTGAAGAAGATGATGAGTCATAAACATGCTTGGGTTTTCAATGAGCCTGTGGATGCTGAGAAGCTCGGCCTACATGACTATCACAAAGTTATTAGCAACCCCATGGATCTTGGAACAATAAAGGAGAGAATTGCTAGTGGCTATTACTTCTCACCCACAAGCTTTGCTGATGATGTGCGGCTCACTTTTGCAAATGCGATGACCTACAATCCCCAAGGTCATGACGTGTATGTAATGGCCCAGGTGCTTGCTGGCTTATTCAATGACCGCTGGAAGGATATTGCCAGAAAACTTGAAGAAGAGAAGTTGAAGATTAAGGTTGAGGAGGAGACTTTGGCTTTAGATGACACCATTGCCATGGGGCAGGCTAATCCTTTGCAAGATATACAAGAGCATCTGAAGAGAGTTGAGACCCAGATCCAGTCCTTGGCAAAGAGCAGCAGTAGGCCTAGTCCAGCAGTCAGGCCTTCTTTGGCCCATGGAGGGAAGCAAAGGCCAGAGTTTGTCCAGAAGCGCCCCATGACATTTGAGGAGAAACGAGAACTTAGTATTAATCTTGAAAAGCTTCCTGGTGATAAGCTTGAGCGGATTGTTCAAATTATCAAGAAAAGGAACCCAGATGTCGGCCAAAATGAGGATGAGATTGAAGTGGACATAGACTCCTTTGATAATGAAACTCTTTGGGAGTTGGATCGGTTCATAACCAACTGCATGAAGAGCAGAGGAAAAAAGGCAAAGAAGGCAACCCAAAAAGCACAACAGGGATTTTCTGAAGCTAATCAGGTGCATTATTTTTGTCCCATTATTGTGATTCCATTGGGTGCAGAAAAAACTGTCTTGGCTGTTGTGTTCCTAATTCTTGTGTGGGCCTCTTCTAATCTCCTGTGTGACAAGGAAGATAGCAGAGATTACTTTGCTTGTGGGAGACAATTCAATTGTCATCAAACCATTTGTTGTGTTTGGTGGGTCTGAAGTCAGAGCTAAATGGTCTGTTCCATGTGGAAGTTGATGAATTTGGATTACTGTGTGAAGGACCTGTGCGGAGGAGTGTGGTTATTTGACTTTTGTAGTGTTTACTGTGTTTTAGACTGCAGTTTCCAATTTTTGGAAACTATTTCTTTTGGTTGAGACTGATATTTAACTATCTCAGTTATCCTGAAGTCTAATGTGGAGTCTATGTGTCTCTATCACTGTGTGTGCCTTGCAATGTGTATATGACTATTGAGTAGTCTCTGATCTCTGCATTTAGATTACCCAAGATGGATGTAAACACTCATTAAGAGGACTCTGCAGAATCTTTGGAAGGAAGAAGAGAGGGGAAAATGAGCTCCACAAATGACATACATCTTAAAATAGTCAGATCAGTCATACTAGCCACTTTCAGTCATCTGGCCTCACCTTATGGTTTTGGTGTTCACTGCAGAAACAGATTGCAACTGGCGAGACTAGGAAGACACGACCAGGTAATGAGGATGCTGAAAGAAAACTCTTATTGTTTCCCTGTTGCATTGAACAGCTTTTATTTGTCACATGCTAATTTCTGTGTTTTATTTATCCCCTTTTCCATTGTTGCATTGGTTATTGATCTCTTTGCCTCTGCTGGGTTTTTAGAGAACTAGAGTTATCATATTGATCTTGCTGATATGTTTTGCAGGCGGGGAAGGTGGAGAGGAGGATGTGGACATCGATGATGATTTAGCTCCTGCGAAATTTGCTCCTGTGGCAATTGACAAGGATGGTGGCGGTGAAGCTGGTGGAACCAAGTCAAGTAGCTCTGACAGTGACAGTAGTGATACTGGATCGTCATCAAGTGGTAAGTCCATGGTTGCCTCCCCTGTGGCTCCAGAACATGGTCACAAATGTTTTAGGTTTGGTTCTTTTTAGCAGTTTTGGCAGTATTAAGATTGTGACATGGAGAACTTGCCATGAAAAATTAAGCAAAGGAACTGAAGAGTAAAGGTTGTCAATTTCATGAGATGTGCTTGCAAAGCATGAATGAAAGTAGTGAAGAATGGAGATTTCTCAATTCTTATGAGAGATATTAGTTAAGACCTAACTATTTATTTATCCGAGTTGACCACACGGTGCAATGGAAAGTATACATGTGGAAAGGTGTTTCAGTCTTGTTAGGTCTGGTGCACAGTGATGTAAATAGGATTCAAGATGCAAAGAGATGGATATAGAAATAGTAGAGTAGTGGATTCTGAATTTTTTTGGGAATTGTTGGTTCAGATCTTCCATCAATTGTTGATAACTTGTCATATTTGAGCAATGTTTAAAGATCAATGGAGAGTGAGTAAATCTGAGATGCAAAACATGTTGTGGGTCAGTAGTCATATCTAGGATTTCCAAGAAGCCAGCACATGTGTGGTTGTAGAATCATTATCTATTTCATTTCTCATCTTGTAAAGACACTTATCCAAATTTTACAGACTCTGATTCAGGCAGCACATCAGGGAGTGAGACAGAGGCAGAGGATGCACAGTCAGCTGGTGCTGGATCCAAGACAGCACATGAAAAGGTGTGAAGAGAGTTGAAAGGAGCAGACAACTATGTGAGGCAAGGAAAGTTGATGGACTCTGGCAGCATCTTGGTGATGCCAGCTCCATGACCTTTCTGTCATATAGTTGTTGTTTCTTGCATTGTAGGCAGCTTTCTTTTTTTCTTGCAGGAGCCAAGATATTGGTTGCTCTAGCTTTGGCTGTAGTTCAAGTCACGAGGGCATGCCAGTGTTTACTTAGTGAACATTTCTGTGGAGAAAAGGCTGAAAATACCTGTATGCGGGTATGTTCACCGCCACCGCTGCAGGAACCCGTGGGTTCAGCTGCTGTTGGTGTTCCAAATGGCAGCCTTGCCCTTCAGCTCGACAACACCAAAAGTATGTAGTCCTTGGATTTATTATTGTCCCATTTGTGATATATGACATTTTTATTAAACTTGCCTTAAGATTTTCTTCCTTGCTATCTGCCCTTGTGCCTTGCTTTTTGTGTTATGCTGGTGTTACTGTTTGTGCATTGGGCTCACAGTTGTTTCATTAGCAAGTTGCTAAGAGCTTTCAATGGACCAAGTTTGAGCCCAATGAAACATGATCACTTCACAAATAAGATCACACTTGCTTGACCTCCTGTTACTATGTTACAACTTATATTAGCAACTTGTTTTCAAAACTTGCTAGTGTTACCTCAAGTAACAAGGAGGTCAAGTGTGATCTTATTGTGAAGTGATCATGTTGACTTGTTAGCAACTTGTTTTCAATATATTACTACTTATATTTTTGGGTTCTGACAGGTGGTTTGTTTCTTCAGGGGATGAAGTGATAGCCAAAGATACTCCTCTTGAGAGGCAAGTGTCTCCCAATAAGCTTTTACGGGCTGCACTGCTAAGGGGAAGATTTGCGGATACAATTTTGAAAGCACAGGAAAAGACATTACCAGTGGATAAGGTAGGACTGTTAAAATGTAAAATAAATTTAAGCCTGCAGAGGTCTCAGAGTCTGTGTCTTGTGGTTTTCTCAATAGGGTATGCTCTGTAGCTGCTTTACTTTGCAGTGGCAACTTCACTGTGATGTGTCTAAGTTATCAATCACATAAACCCATGAATTGTATGGTGGGGCAGAATGAAAAAGTGGATCCAGAGAAATTGAGGAAAGACCGTGAGGAGTTGGAAAGACGGCAGAAGGAAGGTTAGTTACTGCCCAAGATGGTTAATTGTGAGCATAAGCATTGATTGAACTACCTTCATGTCTGTGTGCTTAAGGATGTGTTACCCTCCCTTAAGATGATCTAGTTGACACAATTTGGTGATATTACAGAGAAAGCACGTTTGCAAGCTGAAGCAATTGCTGCTAAGGAAGAGGCAGCCCGTAAAGAAAGATGTTTGAGGGAGCTGGAGAGAGAGGCTGCCCGCCGTGCACTTCAGCAAGTCTCTTCCCACTCTTTGCCTCCATTTTCAGCATCTCATCTCATTTTCCTGGATGTCTTATGGGTCTAGTCTTGTTTGCAATGTTTTGCAATCCAAGGATATTTTCAATCATCTTTTCCATTAGTTCCATCTCTCCTTTGGATGACTTTTTATGTATAGTCTGGTCGGCAGGTTAGTTGATATGGTGTTTGTTTGTTTGTTTCTTCATGGTCTTTTACAGATGGAGAAGACAGTGGAGATTGATGAGAGCAGTGAAATCTTGAAGAATCTAGAAAGGCTAAGGTCTATACCCATTGAGCAATTGGCAGGGAGTGCAGGTGAGGAGGGTAGCCCTAATGATGGACCCTCTGATGTGCTTCCAACATACTCCCTCCAAGGTGGCAACCCCCTTGAGCAGTTGGGTCTTTTTATGAAGGATGATGAAGATGAGGATGATCATCAAGGTGATCATGAAGACAGCCATGAAGTACCAATGAAAATGGAGGTTGATAAGGCTGAAGGGAAGCCCACCAACATGAATGTGGATGTGGAAGAGGGTGAAATTGACTAGGGTCTACGTTCCAGGGGAAAGATGCTGTTTTTGTGATCATTGTTGTTATAACATTCTGTTGGTAGCCATTTTATGTGAGGCTTTAGTGTTCTTGGTGCTATACAGATTGAGTGTGTGGAAAGCCCATGAACTCAATGAGATGGTTAGTAGCAGAACTGAATGAGCTACTGGATTGAAGACATTGAATTGTTGTTGGCCTGGGGTTTGCTACAAATGGGAGGAGTATGTCAATTTAACATGCTGAATTTTGCAGAATGGCAATAGTGAGGATGTAAAGTTGGAAGTTAAACCTTGTCTCATCCCTGAATCTTTGTATAATTGATTGGTACAGCAGCTTATTGGTAGAATGGAGGAATTTACAACTCCCATGAACATCACTTCCTTCTTCATTTGGGCAGTTGAGAGCTTGGTGGTAACTTCTGTCAGTTGGTCATTCTGAATTGGCACTTGCTTGAGTAGTTTTAGCTCACTGTGAGGTGAATGCCTGTCAAGATGTGAATGTAATGCCTGTTAAGCAAATTTCTCCATGACCTCTTCAAATTGATCTAATATAGCAGTTACAACTAAAAGTTTGATTACTTTCCATGGAAAAGCTAACTATGCCAAAGATAAACACCAAGAAAAACACTAACTGGTATATTATGGACCATATACCCAATCAACACCTGTTTTAACATTTATCAGTACTCAATAAATTTCTCAGGCCATCTTTGTTTTTTACCCATAAAACGTCTACATATCCACTGTCAATATATTTTGGCCACCTACCATGGCGCATGCAGCATGTGTAGCAAATTGTGACAACAGATTAAAAATTTAAAAATATGAAGAAATTGGGCAAGCCTGAGGATCTTTACTCTTGATCCATTTGCTTGCAAGCAAAAGCAGGGCAATATCTGCATGCTAAATTTCTGAGAATCTAATTTCTTTCATCTAATCAATTGTCAATTATCATCTAGTTTCTGTCTTAGAGACATCACAGATGGTATCCTCATCTTGCCATTTCACCAATGAATTCTCTGGCTATCATCCAATCTTGTTCATTTTCATCAATAAGAAAGCAAACAAAATTATGGGTGGGTTTGTTGCTTGGAGCATAATTTTGAACAAAACCACCCATGCTGCATGTGCTACTGTCCCAGCCTCAAAGATGAAAAATCAAAACGATTAACTCTGTGATTGGTATATGCACTACATAAAGGCCCTGAACACACCCCAAATGTTATGAGTGATTCTGATTATTATCAACTCCAAGCTCTTCCTCATTGTAGCCAACCCTATCAACTGAATGCTTCCCTTCACAATCTTCAACATCTTCCTCTTCCTCTTCCTCAGAAGATTCTACAGAGTTACTGGAATCATCTTCATTGCCTCGATTGAGATTACGTTCCAAAGGTGGCAATCCATCATCTGATCCAGTGTCTTCACCTGAAAGTGAGAGAATGTAAATGAGAACACATCAAAACCACCACCCCTGGTTTCATACCCTTGTGAGTACATTCTCCAAAAGATGATGAATGGATGAACAGGTGACTGATGACAAAGCCAAAATTTGGCTTGAACATGAGTGATAAATCTTGCCTGGTGTGCTCACAGGAGCATCAGAGTTTGCAGGCTCATTTGTTAGCCACTCATTCTGCACAACTATAATTTCAGCACCATCCTTGCAAGCTGCATATGCATCCAGAAGCTCCCTGCCCTCACAGACACCACCAGTTTAGGGCAGTTGTGCCAGAAGGACAGTGAACATCAATTTTGCCTCTGTTTTTGCTAATTGCTTCTATTACTGTTTTCAACTTGAGGGATAAAGAACTGCCCAAGACAACATCAAATGACACAGAAAGGTGTAAAACTAATTTCTGCACATAAGAAACAGGCTAGTAGTTGGAGAAAATACATAACAGATTTCAACAAGGTCATTATCTTTGTGGAGAAACAAGTTACCTGTTGAGGGACAAGAAAGCATGACCCCACTTAAATTGGTTCAGGAGTTGGTCAGCAGTCTCATGCTCCCCACTGAGTCCACATCAAGACAATAGCTCACAACTGAGCTCAGTTACACAAATCACTACTGTGACAATCACATAGCCTTCCACCATCTCCCTGTCCGCTGATCCTTAACTCATCGTCTTATTGGAATACTTGCATTTTTGCTGTGTCCAAAGTTCTTCTGTCTACAGCAGGCAGACTAACTTTTCAGCTTGCACTTACCACCTAATGCAGATAAAAGGCAACAGATTTACAACCACCAGTGTGAAAGAGGGCAAGAACAGGCAAAAAACGACCATTTGTACCATATAATGAGGGCTGCTGCAAGTGCCTCCACACAAGAGAGTTTGCAAGGTCGACCATAGTTGACAGGGTTAGCTGCGACCAACCAAGGCACTGCAATTCCACTACAACCTGTCACTTATCTTGTCACATCTAGTTTCAGGGCTACAAGTTTCAGACAGCCTTCATGTGATGAATATCAAGAATGATAAAATGACTTGCATGCAGTGAACCTGCAAAAGAATGAGTCATCACAATTCCTAGGAAGTGAATTAGAGGCTAAAGAGGTACTTACAAAGTCGAGCAGCACCACAACGCAAGTTAGCAAAAGGGACATCCTTAAGCCCTTTCCACGAGCAATCTACAACAGCAAGCCCTCGTTCTTGTAGCAGTTGCTGATCCTCTCTGGACACACACTTCTGACCCACTGGACTGTACACATGCTAGAATCTTCAGTATTGCATGTGAACAATCACATCTTTCTTGAGGAAGTACAGCACACATGCCTTGTAGTTTCTATATTGCTAGGCAACCAGACTTGTGGCACAGTACCAGCAATACCTTAATAGAGAGTGAAGTAAACAGCTTAACACATCATTATGACCACACTGCAGAGGGTAATTATCTTGCATCCATCATTTTGAGCCTCATTAGTCAAGAGGCCTTATTTTCATGGTGTGGCTTTCCAAGGTAGATGATTTCCTACTGTGCACCTTCACAAGGGACAGTTCAGTGCAACTAGTAGCAGAGACATACCTGAGAACCAACCCAGCAAATCGCTGCTGCACTCTCAATTCCTGTCAGGACAATGCACTCCTCAGAGGTCATTAGTTCACAGGATGTTCAGATCTCTCTTCCTCTGAACAATTTCCCAGTTCAATAAGCAAGATAGACATGGATACTGAACAGGGAGAGAGAAAAAAGTACTTACCCTCAAATAGCCAAGTCGAGACAGCTTCCTTCCGGTGCATTTCTTTGCATCACATTGTCCAAAATCCTGCACAATCCGGTCACCTTCAGAGGTTTCAGGTTTACCCCAGTATCTGCAGTGAAAGGAAGAAAACCCTATCAAGCAAAGACTGCAGCACCAAGACCCTGCATTTGAAACTTGAGGTTAGCAAAATCACCTAATTCAAGTGCCAAACTGAGCCAATCTACTGTAGGAACTCACCCACATAGCCAAATGGACTGAAAGCTGCTTGTGCACCCCCCTATCACTGGACTCACCTGGACACACACAATGAGATGACACATTGAGGCTCAACCTCTTGATGAATTTTCATAATCAAGCAGCTAAAGGGTTAGGACCAGTTTTGATTAGCGTTAGAGCTAGGGTTTAATGATTGGAATTCTGAATCCCAGGGACTTGGTTTGCTTATCTTGAAATTATGAAACAGTTCCCCCTTATCTACTATATAGCAGTTGGAATCGAGCTAGAAATGTTATCCAAGAGACAGGAGTGCAAGGTCTACCTGGCGGAGGTGTTGTAGAGGATGGCAGACTCTGCTGGTCCTGCTCCCCTTCCCTAAAACCATAACAGAGCACTACGATATGAACAATTGACATTTGGAAGAAAGCATAAGCACAGATAAGCAGTCTAGAAATTTAGTAATGATCAACAAGTACAGAAGAATTCGATTGCACATTCCCATAACAAACACCGCTATATTCAACAATTTTGAAGAGCCATTAATGACTTTTTATTATGCACACACCCACCAGAAAGACGATGTCTTAGATGGATGCTGCTGTGCTTTACTTGTACGCCATCGATTGCGCCCCATTGCTGTACTCTGCCCTGACGCACACAGTCTTGGGAACAAACGTCCACAAAGAAAGAGTCGACGAAAACAAAGCCACCGGCCCTTCACTCGCTAATTTCTCCCTATAAATTTATACTACCACGAAAGTGCTGGAAAAGGGGGGGGGGGGGGGGAAAAAAAAAAGCATCTGCAAATTGCGTCACAAAATTCAACGCCTATCCAATGTCCACCCCGTAACAAGTTCAAAGCTCAAAGCAAACAGCCATGTAATTAGGGTTTCACGGACAACGACACCGAGGAAGAAGACGAAGGAGACGAAGGCCTTCGATTCGGAATGAAGAGGATTCATCAAATAATTTCATCCAATTTATGTCATCCATCTAATTGGATGCATCTCATCTATGCACTAACTACAGTAAAACTCCTTCCCAGGGATGCAATCCAGGCCTTCGATTTTTGCCCATCCGAGCCCTAGATCGGACGGGTCAGACAGTTCCTTCCGCTTTGCAGCCCCACTCCAGGAAATGGACCGTCAGATAGCATTTGCAACTTCTCATCCAACGACTATCACTTGTGGATCACATGGATCGACCCCACGACGACAAGATGTGGGAGTATTTAGAGGGGTGGGGTTATGACAACGATGCGTTGCAAGAGCGTGTGAATGCCGTGTGTTTTCCTCGGTTTCAGATCTCTGTCTCGGAAGATCGCAGTGCATTTGGATCGGGTTTTTGCGTTGTTGTCATCAGTTTTCTTGAGTTTTGTTATTGTCCTAGTTTCGGGAGTTTCATTTGTTCCGATACTATTCCGCTTTTGGAAATGTCAGGCCGCGGGAAAGGAGGTAAGGGTTTGGGGAAGGGAGGGGCGAAGCGGCACCGGAAGGTCCTGAGAGATAATATCCAGGGAATTACGAAACCTGCCATCCGGAGGTTGGCGAGGAGGGGAGGTGTGAAGAGGATCAGTGGTTTGATCTATGAAGAGACTCGTGGTGTGCTCAAGATCTTCTTGGAGAACGTGATACGCGATGCTGTGACATACACCGAGCACGCGAGGCGTAAGACTGTGACGGCTATGGATGTGGTGTATGCCCTCAAGAGACAGGGGCGCACTCTTTATGGTTTCGGTGGTTGAGAGCGGAAACACAGGTCTGCCTTTTTCTAATGGTGTTTTTGAACACCGCCTCTCATCTGCAATTGTCGCTCTTCTACTTCATTATTTATGATTGCTCAAATGAGAGCTGAGATACGCATACTCTCTTGGGAAATATGTTCTTTGTGATTTGGACACTTAGAAATTCAGAATTGCCTTGCTGTGATGTTGGGGCTGTAATGCATGTACTAGATATGATAGTTCTAGTGTAGATGGATCTAGACTCCATATGGCTACTTGTTTGCAGTTGTTCAAATTACAATGTTTTTAAAAAAAAATGGATTTAGTGGTTTGAATGTGCCTTGAGATTTTTCATCTGATAAGTCTTCATGGGTCTCTGATTCTTCTGTTTTCTAGTCAATTGTGTGCTAGTCTTTGTTGGCTTTATGATAAGGTTTAGGGTAAATGTACCATTTACATTCATACACTTTTGCAGATGTTTTGGAATAGGACTGCCACAACACAAAGTTAGGTCAACTTGATTTTATTTTGGAAAGTAAATTTTAAATAGTGCAACGATTGATTTATAGAAGGATGGTAGTTTTAGATTAGTATGTGGCATAATATTATTTGTTTATAATTGATGAATGAGAATGTTTAGTAAATGAATGTGGATGATTATTCATCAGTTCTTTTTTGCAAATGTATTAAAGATTATGAGTGAAGTTTCAAGCTCATATTTTCCTTTTCCTAATTTCATGTGAAAGGATGTAGGGAGGGAAGGAAGGTTGCGGCAAAAGCTATGAGATAAAGTGGGGTGGTGGGGGAGGAAAGGAGTGGGGGAAAATATATGGAAAAAAACTGATAAAATGGGTGGGTGGAAAAAAAAGATGAAATAAAATGAAGGGGAAGGGAGATAGAAGAATGGGAGGAAGTTGGTATTTTTATTCCATATCTCCCTTTATTTAAATATTTGATATGTTGAGCCCATTAAAAAGGTCCAACATCATTTAATAATAATTTAAAATCTAAGTAAGTATATTAAATGAAAAAGACCTAGTTAAACAGAAGACGTTAAACCCTAATTATCTTAAAATTTAGATTTATCAAAATCAAAGGCCAAATCTAAAATCCTTGGGTTTTGTAGGGCTAAATTTGGATCCAAATTTTAGGAGTTTTCTCAAACTCAAATCAGATCTAAATCTAGTTCCTTCATGTTGAATTTTTTTGTGGTTAGATCTTTAAAACTGATCCTAGACCTGATCAAGTATTCAAATTTAACCAACATTGATTTAAATCTAGGATAACATTTCCACCAAACCAAGTCATGAGGGGTTTTCTTGATGACCTCTTCAGAATGAGTGTGATGAGATGAAAGGTGAACATTCCACTTCTCAAAACGTGAAAAAAAAAAAAGACTTTTATGCCATGGTGTTTTATGTTGAGTAATGCCCTTGGAACAAAATGTTCCCAAAATAAATGCCTTTTGGGTTTTGCCTAAGGAAATTTTATTTCAAAAACACCACGTTCATGGGGTGTTACCAACACTAAATTAGGACTTTGTGTTCATATTTAACATTTCCTCCATTAACTATTAGCTTTAAGAAACCTTTTTCAAAAATGTAAAGGTGCTAACGTAGGTGTTAATTCACCCTAACCTACAAAAAGTATCCACAAACTTATTTCCATGCCAACAATCCTCAAACCATATTCCTAGACTTATTATTGGGATGAAAGGATAGTGTGCATTTAAGTAGTTGGACAATGGCTCACTAAAATCTAAAGTCATTCATTTGTCCACAATGTTTTAAATTTTGGCTTTGGGTTAACATCAAGGTAGTTTGAAGCCATAGCTCAAGCAAATGGCAATGGATGAAAAATTCACATGAAATCTATCATGGCTGAAGTGAATTAATAAAATCAATATACAAGAGAATATGAAAAGTTTTGAATGGCTTTTTGTTCTTCTAGATCTGTAATTTACATAATTTATGTGTTTATGTAATTATAATTTCATAGAAGGAATTTACAAAATGTTTGTAGTTTGTACCTCATCATTGACTCAATAGTAATAAGAAACTCATTTTCATGTTGTTTCTTAATGTAGTTAGGAATTTGGTTGTGCAATGTGTATTATTAAGTTGTGAAGAACAAATATGTTCTTAGTGTAGTTAAAGCCACTAACAATGGAACAAATCATTTGGGACATAAAATGAAGCAAAATTCAATTATAATTTTAAATGTTTATGTCAATATACATGTGCTCCGAATCTAAATCAAATTTAAAATCCTATATTATTGTTCTAACTTTTCATGTATGTTTCATTTGTTGCATTACTGACCAATATTGTTGCATGTAATATGTTCTCACGTAATGAAATCAATAAAATATGAATGCTATAAATATACAACTAAGCAAAGATAAACTTGGCTCAAATTCATGACATGTAATTACATAACAAACTAATCAATATAATCTATTATATATTGAAACTAACTATACAACATTCCTCCCAACTAAAGAAGATTATTATTTTTTTCCACATGAAAAAATGCATGGGATAAAAATAATGAAAACAACAAAAAAAAATGGTTCCTTGCTGCATCCAAAGGTTGGCAACAAATGTAGTGAGTCAACTTGAAAGCTAAAGGATGGGGGAAGCCCAACTTAATGCACAATGCAAAGGAGAAACCATCAAAGGTCAAACAAAAAGCTGGAATGATTAGGCAACAAAAAATCAAGCACCTACCCTTGGACTTGGGTAAAACTTTAGACACATGCAATGCAAATCAAAAGCCATATAAAAAATGAAGCTAGTGATGAATGCACACTAAAGTGGCTCACTTTTTATGTCACAATGCCCATTTTTGTAGAATGCCCTTTCTTTGGACACCTATAACAAACAATAAAACTTATCAAATTGAGAATTTGAAATTGATTATACATTAAGAACTTGATTATGAAAATACCTATGCAATTATTTTTCAATAAAAATACATCCACTTTTCACAATGGGCTCTTGAAGTACAAAAATATGGATCGATCGATAGACTAGAATGGTAAAAAACAAAAAGGTTCATATTGAATTCCATTCCAAATTATATATAGGGATTCAATATATGGTGTAACATCCAATAATAAAATTTTATGTGAAATTTCTTCTTTCAAAATTCATAATCAAACTTTAATTAAGGACTTTTTAATGGTCAAAATTGAGCAATATTTTCATAAGTCCCTAACATAATTGTATTTTTCTTTTAATTCCAATTTTTTTTCTAGAAAAGTATATATTTGGAATATGTAGGTGGGCTCCTATTAATATGGATTTTATTTTCTTTT